>JGI24158J21664_10000592_pt1 | contig 34635 bp, 26 predicted proteins | sample Ectturendosymbi3_FD_21664 | JGI IMG/M metagenome (IMG submission 21664)
CAATCTACTAGACTGGCCGATCCGTTTGAGCTCTTGAACAGCTCTCTAGCGCAATCGGCGGAGGAGCTAGGGCGTTGGTAAGGCAACCAAAAACTGCTGTTGTTTAGGCTGAAATCCAAGTACAAATATACCGTAGACCCGCTCTATAACTGTTAAGACTAAAATATGCAATTTGTTTTTTACCTCTACTTACAGACAAAATTGACGTTGCCTACCTTCTTTAACATTTCATTATTACCAGTGATAGAGGAACCTTTTTCAACTTGGGAGGCACAAGTGCACTTCAAAAGAACTATATAAATTTTTTTCATTTAACGATTCAATTTAACAATAGATCCACTAGGAATTGTGTTGCTTAAACCTATTTGAGCAAAATCTGAAATTTAAAAGTGGGAGGCCAGGTCACCCCAGAAAAAGTGGGAGTCTCCTGTTTGGAATGTTTGGTAAAGACATTGAATCAACCAGAAAAACAGCTGATGCATCTGAATTACTGTGTCAGACACCCAAACTAAAAAATTGATAGAAGTCCAGAAAAAATGATGAAAACTGTAGTAGCTTTAGAAGAACTATAAAAAAAACTTATACCCCAGACCTTTCTTGAGGTAATTTGGGTGTTGTGCATTGATTTGGGAAACATAAATATGATAGAGCTTAATATTTTGTAATTCTTCAGGCATAGTTATTTACATACAGTACATATGAAGGAAGATTTTTGCTCAAAGTAACTATGTATCGTATATATTCTTACAGAATACCAGTGGAAATTGGCAGCAAGATGCAATCCAAATTTTAAACAATTTCTTCCAAATGTTTTCTTTCGCTGAAGAACCCGTGAGTGGTGGTGTTCTAAAATCTCACAAGCAGGTGGAAAAAAATTGCCAGTTGGCCAAGCTAGTATGGAATGAAGGAAAGGGATCTGTAGCTATAACAGGGCCTGCCCGAGAAGTTGCATATCTGGTGAGATACATCAGGGATATGAGAGTTTCCTCTTACGCCCAGCCACAATCACAGAGGAGGTATATTCTTTTTTATGCATAAGAAATTTTTTTATTGCATAGAGTATTAGGACCCTATAGTCCTCTGTCATATTTGATACATTTCTAGTGTGTTTGCTTGGTTGTCAATACTATGAACTTGTCCTTTATTTGGTTGAGTGTTTTTAATGAAACATGGGGTATGTGACCTTTATTTTTTTTCAACTTTGCTACTTTCGATTTTAACTACATCACTGAATACTCAATCTATAGATAACACCATTTTAGCCTTTATGTCTTGTCTTTGCAGCACAGACCTGACACCTTTGTGACGGCCACTGCTGTGAAATAGTGGTCAAACTGTTATTGTGTTGACAACACAGCTTAACATCATGCTGTAGAATGTTTGAACTACTGTAATTGGCACAATTCATGCAGCACAGTGCCTTAGCAGTGTGTTACAATACTCTACTTTTCATCACCACTGAATAAGTGGTACGAGCATCATACTCCATTTCTTATCTACTGTTTTTCAAATTTTTTGGTCTGTGGCTCAAAGGATTTCTCAAAAGATGGTTTATTACTCACTATATGTTGTAAAGTTATGTAAGAATGTATTTTTGGAAATGCATGACAACATGACTGCTAAAAATTTGTTTTTCAACAAATTATTGCATTCTCTTATGTCAATGAGATCAAACGTGCATGTTATATTTTAGTTAAAAATTTAGAATTATTGCATCTGTTGACGATAGAGCACAGGGTATGTCAAACTCAACTTAAAGGTTTTTGATGGTGTTATATCAAGTTTGTTGATTAAACTTTAAGTAAATTTAGCCTATATCTAGATACTACACATGACACAAGTCTGTAAGAAACAATCCATGTATTTCATGCATTTCATTGAACTGTAACAAATGTATGCAAAACACAAATATGTGAAGATCTATACTTGAAAAGCAGCATGGCACATAGTCTGTTCAAAATAACTCTCTGACTTACTGAAAATGTCATCGCAACCCACTAATAGGCCTGGCCAACATTAAAAAAGTGTTCTAGGCAGTATTGTTTCAACCTTTGGAGTTACATCTATGGAACACAGAGTAATGCTTGTCAGTTGTGGTGATAATAGAACTTGACATCATGTTGCAAAGTTCTGAATCAACTGCAGCTTTGCTACCACTGCACTAGGTGCAATTCTGCCCTTTACATACAAATTCACTTGTATTTACTGCACCTTCTTAGGCACCAGTGGAAGAAAATTTAAGCAACCTACTTGTTAGAGAATGTGTGCATTTTTGTTATTTTATGACAGTATTCAAGCTTTTTCAGGATACCTTTTTCCATTTGAATTGTTTCAGAAAGTTGTTTGTGTAGCATAACAATTTTTTTTAATTATACCATTTAACCATCATTATTCCTTGGACCATTCAAATCTCTTGTGGTCATCGTCATCGTTTGAGCCAGTTCTTCAAACCACAGAATGCCTACACTAGATATCGGGGCAGGTGTTGAGTGCCATTCAATTGTCTCATCATCCAGAACCGTCAGGCCAAACAGTCCTTGTGAAGGTCGATGGATTGGATATTCGAGGACAACATGGTGAATGGTTTGTTCTTCTGTGCCACACTCCCAGGCCGCAGAGAGGGCCATACCCCTTTGTGCAAGCAAGAGCAGGAACGTCTGATAACAGAGTGCAGGTGGTTAAGCCGAACCCACACTATTCTTGAAAGGGTCATTCCAGGAGGGTGGGTGCCAGTCTCGGAGATGAAAGTGTGGAGTCTCATAGTGTTGTCCAACCATTCACTTGTGTACGTCACTACTGTGGCTTACAACTAGTGAAAGATAGATATGTGCAAGTTTAAATCATTGCAAAAAGATGAATGTGGAGCCAAGCAGGCAGATTCCTCACAAGCTTGCTACCAAGCTAGAGCTTATTTTATTATTGCCAACTTTCTGTGGTCAGAAAATAAATGCTTGCTATCAGTTTTCAAACTAATGTTCGTTCTGATTTTCGCCGATGGTTGTGAACATCAAATGATGATGTAGAGTGCTCTTGCAAGCACAAAAAGTAGTTTGAGATTATTATAAACAGGTAACAAGGATGTGCAACAAGGTGTGCAGCTGTAAATTTAAAAAACCCTCAATGCGGGAGATCCAGCTGCAATGCTTTGGTCATGTGAATAAAATACTCCAAGAAAAGTTGGCAAGGCAAATTCCATTGACTACAATCCTGGAAAATTGCCTAGAGGCCAGTAGAAGACCAAGTAGCATTGTTACATCTATCACCTGGTTTGGAATATGCAGAATTATTACCAGTTGCTAAGAACATTGTGATGAGATGTTGCAAGGTCTCCTAGGGAAACTGCCACCATAACCCTCCAAAAAATAGTGGAAAAGAATGAATGAAAATAACTATAAAACTTAATTTTTTTTTTTCAGATCAAGCGATGGTCAAGGGAGGATATTTCAAAGCAAACATAATTGTATATATTATGTTGTTAAGGAGAAAAACATACTGGTGTTTGTAAAAAGCCACCCCTCTGTTTATTGTCATCTGGAACAGTTTTGCCAGCCATTCGGCCAGTTAGATATTGATGTTGGAAACCAGAAAGTGAATGTCTTTCGCACTGAAAGGGTGTGTTTATAGCTTGTGGTCTTTGTAGACTTTTGTGTAATTTGAATTTGTTTGATTTTACTGTACAAAATTAGTGAAAAAGCTGTAAGAATGGTGGTTTGGATGCCTTGTCTGCCTCTGATATCTGGGTGATTGTTGAAGCTTGCTAATCGTTCCAGCGCAGCTGCTTATCACTGCAAATATACTGATGAGACTGAGTTAACCAAGTTAAAATGAAGATCATGTTTATAAACTGAAATGTTGGCTAAAATTTCATACAGTTTCTACCTTGCAACAGGACTGAATTAAAAATAATTTCTTGCATGTGTTTGGGCTCTTATTTGCACTGTGGTATTTGGCAAAAAAGAAGTCAGTTGCATTTTACTCTTTAATAATAAACTCTCCTTGTTTTACTTTGTAAATTTGCATCGCACATTATTTGATAGACTTTGCCTGTATTGCAAAACTATGGAAGCATTGTTTCAATACACCTTGCCAACAACATCTTTATCCTTGTGAAAAAAGTTTGTGTTTTAGACATTCTGCAGAATCATGCATTTCTTTATGCTTTTTAAACAGCCTAGGGTTAATTATATAATTTCTTGTTTTCAGGCCATAACTTCCCAACCACAAACGCTAGAAGGCCAATCAAGGGCTCTAAAGATGCAGATTTTCACCTATTTTTTTAAAAAAAGAAGCAAAAAATGCCTTTTGGGGTTAGGGCCCAGGGATTGATGCATGTGGGTCAAAAAGGCCTAAACTTACTCATACTGTGACGTCACCCACAAAAAGCTCAAATCTAAAATTTTCCAATTTTTTAGAAATCGAAACTAGAAGAATTTCCACATCGTTAGATGGTTTGAACATCTCTCTACCTATATCGCTTAGCAAGTTATGACTGGACAAAGTCAAAGCCACTCAACGCCACAATTATGGCTTTGTGGTCCATTTAAGAGCTGGGATGTTTTTGCCTGGATAAAACATGTCACATCACACGGGTCATTTAATTCTGTAACAAAATTTATATATATATCAGTGATCCTGACAGGCGGGATGACAAGCTGCGTACCACTAGGCTAGTTTGTTGAAACCCATTGTTTTACAAAAACTTTGATACACTGTTTTTAACAGATATGTCTGGGCAGCAGACTATGACAGGGATTTATTAGTTCATTAAATAGTTCTGATTTGAGTGAGAAGAATATGTCTTCAACAGTGTGCATGATACAAAACAACAAATCCAAGCTCTTTATGTGTATATTTAGCGCCACATATATAACTTCTATTCAGATGTCGTTTTGAAAGTGTAAGAAATACCTCATGCTTATTTTTGGAAAAGTCAACATTTACTTAAAGTAAAATGCATGATTGATGGTATTTCAATTATTTCTTTAAATGAAAGCTTCAAGGACCTTTGCATTTTTTAGTTTTCTGTTGCGTATTATATAATATGTTACTGTACTTCATTTATTTCAGTTTGATGATACCATTAGGATTGCTTGTTGCAAAACCATCCAGACTTTCTTGCAACAATTTTCAGCATTATCACTCATTTTTCCTGTGGAAAAGCTGCACACCCTGCATGCCCAGCAACCTTTTCTCTTTAATTCACCTCATCATTCAGAATCTCGGGTTGTTTGCCAATTTGATGACCAAGGTACCCTCAGTATTTTTGGGTACAAGGAAGATGTTTTTAAAAGAATGGAACAAATCAATATTCAGATGTAAGCTTATGCCATATTTTTGTTGGTGTGTTGGAGATATAATTTAATAAGAAACATTGAATCTCAAATACTAAAGTATAAGAAACTAAGTAAAAATTAGCCAACTTTGCGACATTTTAGAACCACTGTGGATTACCATATTTTGAATGAGATCATTTCAAACTTTGATGTTTTTCTGGTGTGATGCCTTATTTTCAAATGATTAAAATGTGCTTTTTGACTACAGATGAATATGTAATACAATAGGGTGCCCATCGTTTTTTACAGTTTCAAGTCTTTACAAACATTTTTATTGTTTGTTTTTGTACGCAATCTCCAACAAATTACTATTTTGACTTTTGCGATCTCCTCAACGGGACATGTAAATTTCATTGGTGAGGCTTTCGACAGTTATGACATATATGGAGGTGACCATGCCCGTAGCTTACAGGCTTAAGAGTACGTAAGCTACGCCCATTGAAATTTGTAGAAAGTTTTTATGGGGTTGTTGGCAGTTTGTTTTAAAAATGTCACGGGGAATATTTTGTGTTTTCGTGTTGGAACTCACAGGAGATAGTAGAGTTGCTGCCAAACACCAGCATCTTTTGCAGATTGACTGTTGGCTGCTAAGGTGCGGAAAACTTGGTGTTGTTATTTCAGAACTGACCCCACTTTGCCGCAGATTCTGAGGGTGGTCACCTGCCTCCTAAAACCCGTTAAGCGCCAACGAGACTCACCTTTTTTTGAAAGTCCTTAGAACCCTTTTTGGTGACTGTTTTACAGTTGAAAGTACTCATAAAATGGGTGTCGTAGTAGTACTTGTAAGAAACCCTACCCAGCAGATTCCCGTTCATTAAATGGCGGTACAGTTTTCTTCTTCGTGTTTCCGTTTCGAAACTATGGCCCAACTCGCAAGAAATGATTTAAAATGCAAAAAGTTTTTGTTCCGTGAAATTGAAAGCAGTGGTAAATTTTGACTTGCAGGATGCACGTGGGCTTGCCTCCGCAGCAAAACATTCGAATTCCCACAGATGACCGGCCCCGCTTAATTATATACGAGAATCCCGATGAGAATTTCAAACAGATTCTAAAATTTGTGTTGAAAAACAACGTTGCTACCGACGAGTTACGTAATTGTCTCTCTGGCGTGGCTCGTTATGAACCTTTTCCCAACATCAACACTCCTTGCGGATTAAACCTTCACGTAAGCCTTTTTTAACTGTATTTGGATTATATGTTTGAATGAATTCTATACAAAAGTTCAATTGTTGCATATGATAGTTACGGCAGAACGTTTCCAAAGTCGCCGTCTGGTTGTTGGAAACAACTAAGCTGGTGCTTCCCAACTTGTATGAACGACCGATGCACTATTGCACTAATCCTTTGTATAAAATGAAACGACGCACTGCGAAAAAATGTTCTCAGATTGTTACTTAATTTTGCGCGTTTCGCTTGTGTGCGCCACTGCACACAATACTTTTACCTCTTGCAGGCTGATTTACACATTCATCGATTGGATTTGAGCAGGTTTTTCTAAAATCCTAAGATCTTGGCAGTGAAGGTGGATGTAAGCTTACGACGCCCTTGCCATCTAAAAATGACTCACCAAGTCGTTGCGACGCCCCATTGGGGAATCTCTGAACTAAGCAGTTTCACGAAAAAAACGTTTTTAAAGCACTGTATACGATTTTTTAAAGCGTTGTATATGTATAACCAAGGTGTAAACCCCACAAAGTCAGAGAATGTGTCATATTAGTGGTAGACACTAATTCTCATTCGTCTCATTCTGAGATGAGAATGAGACACAAAGTCTCATTCTCAGTTCGTTGTAACTACGTTAATGTGTGCGACTTAATTCTACGACCCCCCCCTAACTAACTTTGGAAAACCAAGTTTGTTTGGTTTCTTTTGTGTGAGCGTAAGCAGGTGTTGATATCGATGTGCTATTGATGCATCATGGTTTTACATGTACACTAAATATTTGTCCGAGCATCCTTGTCCACACATAAGTACACCATCTCCTGCCGATACACTTGCGTCAGTCACGAATGATTCGCTTCCAAGATCTCATTAATATCACGTAAAGATAAGTATATCGCCAAAGGTTCTTGAAAATGTGATTGCACCGAGTTGCTGAAAAGGTTGTGACCAAGTACATCGTCCAACCTTGCGTGAAAAAGATAGCTTCAGGAACGTAGGTTCAACCGGCTCATGGTTCGTTGGCGCTGAAAGTTTTAGTAACAGCTGCTTAGCATGCAGTCTCATTGTCTGTTAAACTAGACAATTTTTCGATTTTTTTCACAGTGAAACATTACGTAGAGATGTTAAAAAATTTTACTATCTCCCAGAAATCAGCTGGTTGCGAAATGTAGAAACCTTTGAGTGGAGTTAAATTTTTTATTTACCTTAATAAATTTGCTCTTTGTCTCATGGTGCAAATATTTAACAAAGCATCATGTTTTCGGTGGTGTAATCACTGGAAGCGGTCATAGGTAGAATAATGGCAACACTCCGTTAGAATTTGTTCAATACTCTATCAATTGTTGACATGCAGCTTTGTGAAAGACTTATTTCACATCGAGTTGCGCCTGTTTTTTTCCTTGCAGATCGAAAATGCAAGTATCACGGATGCGGAGGTCAACGAGAAAGTAGGCAGTTTTTTCAGGAGATATACTTGCGTACAAAAAACATTTCATGCCGACAACATACAAGCAGCGAGAGAACGAAATCAGAGCAGTTTTTCGATGGGTTTTGCCGCCCATGTAAGGTGGTCTGGTTACCGCCAATCTACTGTGACGATAGTTGGTCTCAGGGAAGATGTTGCCGCCACATTGGCGAGAATCGAAACAGCAGCTATGTTGCCCTATTCGCAACGGCAACCACCGTCAAAGAGCACACAAAAAGAAAAGGAATATTTCGTTTACGAAAAGCAATCCGACGAGTTTCGAGATGTGTTGAAATTCGTTTTAACGTCGCGCGAAGAGACTCAGAAGTTACGATGTGCTGTCAAAGGCTTTGCTCGCTACGAAGCTTTTCCAAATATACAAACGCCGGCCGGCCTAAAGCTTTACCCATGTTCTCAGGCGGTAAGTGCTACCGTTGATGTTGCGTTTGATTTTCAGTGTAGCTGCCCACTTTACGATCCATAGCTACGGTATTACCAGGAAATATCTCATTTTAAGACTAACTTGCGTGGACATTTCCAATTCGTCAACACAACCTTTATGACACGGTGCCATGTGCTGTAGTCTTAGCGACATCAGGCTATCTAAAGAATTAAGATATGTTTATTCGCGATAGCGTCAGCTCGCAATAGCCAGATGTATTTTGTGCTGCCATCGTACCTGATTTAACCGATATGTGTAAGAAGCTCTTCTGAAAGGTGTTCCGCAATTTAAAACTACAGCTTTTCACGAACCAGTACACTACCAGCTGTTTGCATCTGAAGTCTGGTTACTTCACTGAAATCCTGGTGTAATGCAGCTAAAAATGGAAAAGAAAAGATGCAATGCTGCGTGACTCAACCATTTTGTAACCGTTTTCAAATTCTAGCAAGAACTTTCGGCGTGTTTAAGATGTATGCAGCTGCGAGTTAGTACTCGTTCGCATACCTTCCAAATGAGAAGGTTAGCACTTGCCCATGTCAAAATTGTCTACAGTCTTGAGCGATCATAACAGCAATAAGTACAGCTTGACATTGCCGTATAACCCTAGTGCTCTACACGTATAACCCTAGTGCTCTACGTATAACCCTAGTGCTCTATATTCCCTATTTTTGTTATTTTGCCAGCTGGGGTGTTGTGCGTGGATGCCATTGATAATTTGTACGACAGGTGTGCTATGTTCAAACAAACTTTTTCAGCGTCCTTGCACGAACGGGTAGGCTACCAAGTGAGATGTGAAGTTGCTTTTGTTCGCATTTGTGTACGTAATACCTGTCTATTTCTTTGCGTTGTACTGCTAGTTAAAAACTATGCCCTTTCGGAATACCGTGTTTATTCGATTGTTAACCACCCTTGATTGTAAGCCACACGAAATGGTGTTAAAAATTAATGTAACCTGCTCTTGACCAGAGATTGCCTAAGCCTCTTAGATACTTTAGCGTACTAGCACGTTTCGCGTTTAAATCAGGGTTGCGAGGTTGTCATAAGCAAAAAAGGCCAGATCAACCTTTAGAAAAAGCCAAATAGCACCAAAGAAAGCCAAATACAAGATAAATACATAACGTCACTTTTAAAACACCCAAACGCGCTTTGAAAAGGTAATATACAATGGAAACCGCTTACTAGAGCACCCTCGGGAATAGCAAAATGTGCTCTAATAAATGCCCTCTATTCCGATGAGAACTTTTTGCAATAAAAATAGGGTGTCATTCACACTAGGGGTTCACCAATACACATCAATATCAGGGTACTATATTTTATTCTCGTTGTGAGCACAGTATTCTAAAAAGAAAAGTTACTGTATTTTTGTCGTGATGTATTGTACAGTAGCCGTTGTGGTGGACACTGTTCATTCTTGCCCCTCTTCAGCACAAAAGATCTAATTTTGATTGTTTTACTTTATTTTTGCGCTAACTGCGTGCAAGCCATGGTGCTGCTACACGTCTAACTGCTCTAATAAGCGGTGTGCCTGCTCTAAGCGAAGAATTTATAAGAGGAAAAAGACTGGATCGTTTTTTCGCAGCCGAAACTGCTCGAATAAGCGGTTTGCTCTATAAACCGATGCTCTATTAAGCGGTTTCCACTGTATACATATTTTATATATCAAAAAATAAAGCTCACTCCATTAATAAACTTCTCAAAACTTTTGGTCTTGCTGAACAGTAACCTGAAACTGTAAACCTGAAAGCATGAAACAGCAACACAAAAAATTATAAATTCTTGTGCAGGATTTCCAATAAAAATATATCATTCTGTGTCCAGCAATACTGTCTAGAAATCTGCCAGTGCCCAGAAGTCTACCAAAATCACCTTATCTGCCAAATCGACATAAAAAATCAAATTGGCCAGAAAAGGCCAAAAATAAAAAAGAGCCAAAGGAGTTGAAAAGAGCCAAAAATTACAAATTTGGCCTAAAAAAAGCCAAACTGGCAACACTGGTTTTAATTGGCCACTTTGGAATGATGCGTACACCACTACAACTGCCTTTTGTTCATTATAATGCCTCCTGTGACGAGTGTGCACGTGATACTGAAGGGAAAAAATAGAATGCGAAAAGACGGTATGGTCGACAAGCGTAGCCAAAGAAAGACTGAGCGTCATCTAAGCCTTTGAATAAGGTGAAGAAAAAATGTAAGCCGCGCACGAATTAATGAAAACAAGCATTATAAGCCGCGGCTTACAATCGAATAAATACGGTATTTGCAGGCAATTTTTTGAACTCATACACTTCTTTCGTACTTCAAAGTTCCAATTCCAAACCGGCCATCGCAAACTTTCAAGCAAACTTTTGAGTACCGCAGCAATATTCCGACTGATTTGATGCGTAATCGTGCAACTCTTAGCTATCGGCTGCTATCAACGACGCTACATGTGTGTCGTTGCACTTGTCGTAGTTTATCTGAAGAAAGTATGAAGCTTGAATCATTTGCCCTAATTTTTTTTATGACACATGTACCTTGATCTTGCGATTCATATCTCACCCCCACCCTTTTAATCACTTATGTTGTGGGTAACTACGTTGGTTAATTTTGACGCCATTGGGTGTAATGGTGAATTGAAGCAAATTGTAAAACAGTTATAAAAATGCCATATGACTGTTTCTGCGTTCGTCGGATTTCATGTTTCTTCCAGGAGTCACTTCCATTACGATTTTTCGTGTAGAGATGTTAACCATTAAAACATTTTGACGACACTCCATTTTAAACAGCATACCTGTGCAGTACAAAGTAATGGAAAGGCTATGTGTTGGCTTCACAACAAAAACCGTCTGATCTGACTTTTCGTAGTTGGGAAGTAGCAAACGGTAGTGATTGGTAATAATTTCGTTCGGCAAAAATTATGTTACCGTTCTTCAAACAAGTTCTTGCTTTTTGTGGTAATTGTGTATGCAACTTTTTAAAGGANACCACGTTCAATTCAACTATCGAGTTGCTGATGAAAGGGTTCTTCAGCGAGTACACCTGTATACGCAAAGAGTGCGACTCGGAGTTGCTGCAAAAAGCCAGGCAGAGCAGTTCAGGTCAGCTGGAAGAGCTCAATGGGAACGGCGTATATTTAGCCTGGTCGCGCGACTCTGTCAAAATTGTTGGCTGCTGCGAGAAAGTCAACGCCGCTGAAAAAGCGATCGAGGAAATATTGTTGCTCAACAGGTAAGAAATCGGAAGTGATATGCGGAAAAGCGAAGCAGTTTCGATTTCACGAGCTGCATAACCGTTTGAAAAGCAACATTCAAAGGCCTTGTTCGTTGAGTGCCACGTCCGTGGTGAAATTCTTTGCCTACGTGTTTTCGTGTTACATAAACACTTCTTATGCCGGGTAAACACAAAGCGGTATGATTTTATTGTAGTCGTATCCTTCCGCACATCAAGAATGCAGGTGATAGATTTAAATGGCGTTAAAAGCCATTTTTCTTCGCTTCGCTGTATTAAGCTACTCACAACGTAAAAAAGCAGTGGTTGTATAAAGCACCTCAGTGAAAAACTGTTACTGCTGTAGTTTTGGGTCGTAGTTTCCTGTGCCGAATTGGCGAAGAAGGGACATTCCGTTACTAGTCAACTGAAACTGTAGGTAAACAGTGACAAACCTGAAAAAAAATGAAAGAGCTGCTTTACAGTGAAAAGATTCCTTGCAATTATACGAAAAGAGCTGCCACGGAAATAGGCCGTGATTACCTGAGAATTTTAACAGAAGAATGCAATTTGCAGACGTGCGCGCTTTGCCAAGGCCGCCTAGAGGCCCTGGCTTTGCCTGACCTATCACACTGGTCAAATGCACGTTTGATCTTAGACGCAACGTTGTTTCGCTAGCGTGGCCACAACCCTCTAGCCTAGCCTAGCCTAGTCTGCAGCAAGCAACCATTCGATTTTACCGTAATTTCATGGAAATCCAGTTCGCGATGAGTCACACTGTTTTTCATCTGTGGACTTGGGACTGCTAGCTCGCTTTTTTCAGCTGGGACACTTGGGTCATTTTTCTCATAACAGTCATAAAACTCGCCACAACAGTATTCACGAGTATATATTTTTGGACATTATCAGCGTATTGGCTTAATATTTTTCGGTAATTTAAAAAAATTCAGTCTATGACCGAAAAAATCTAGACTACTAGAAACAATTTAAGAAAAATGCTTTCAGTATTAACTGCATTTTGGGGGCCATTGATTGGCCGGTCTGCAGCGATTCACTGGCTGTTTTTTACGGTGCGTTCAAAAAAACAAGTCTTTTTCTATTTGAACAAGTGCTGACAAAATGTACGCAGTAAACACCACAGTGGTTGATTCGTTGCCGACAAAAAAAACTTTACAACACTGGCTTTCTTTTCTCAACATATTCCTCAATCGTCAATTTTCGATATCCAGTGATAAGGGATAGTACGAATTGCGGAACCGCAAGAAAACTGCCAAGTGGTTTTTCGCTCATGTCTGCTGTAAAAGATCATTAATAGTTTACTTTTAGTTTACTATTAATAGTTTACTTTTTATGTAGTTGTTTTTATCGCACACCTGGAAATCGTTCGAATGCGCACTCAACCAGTCCTTACGATGCCAGATACAAGCGTAGCGAGGGGCCTCCTGCATCGCTAACTTTTTTATACTTATTAATCAACAGAAGCAGAGATGTAGAGTCACAATCGAGAAAGTCATGCGACCGAAATGCGCTACGATAAATGACTCATATTCTGATTAAGTTTATGGGGAAAACATACGGCATATATTCTCGACTGCATTTCTGCCAGTAAATACTGACAGTATTTCTTCGTTTCAAATATAACTCTAAAGAACTGTGCGAATACGAAGTGATACTAGCTCTGCGTCAAAGGATGAACCTTACCTGCTTTAGATTATCACTTATAATAACAAGTATAGAATTCATTCTCAATCCACGATTCCCATCCTGGCAAGAGTTGACCATCGCGCTTAGGCACACTGTCACGCTGGCCGCGAAATATTGCGGCCAACAACCAAATGGGCCTGTTTGAAAATGCAGTGGCTGTGCAATAGATCAGTTTTGATGGAGGTCGAATGCAATGGCACACTTAATGCCTACAAATGTAAGATTGTCTCTATAGTTACCAAAAGTTTTTTCAGTGCAAAAGGCAATAGAACTTGCGTCTGTCCACATAGGTAAGACTGTTTGCATTGATTTGCACCTGATTCAGCACCGCCTCATTTTGTAAATCTGGAAATTATGCTGCATCTTGCACTTGAAATTGCTGGGCTGCAAAACTGTTTTTTTTTTATTTTAACTCCCGTCTCTTACTCCCAAAAAAAAACTTTACACAGTGCAAACACTGAAAAAAAGAACGTCCCGTTCAAAATGACGGAGAGGCAAGACAACGCTGCACAGCGAGAAGAACCGCGATGCTTTGTCTATCAAAAGTCATCGCCCAACTTTAAGGAAATCCTCAAATTTGTTTTAACATCGCAAGAAGAAACTCGGAAGCTACGACAGAAAATCAAAGGCATCGCGTGCTACGAGGCTGTTCCTAACATGCGGGCTCCGATCAGCCTGAAGTTCCACGCACTTTCGCAAGCGGTGAGTGGGATACGAAACGTGTTTTAGTATGCAAAGCGGTGTACGGCAACCTTAACGCAAAAAGTGCGTAGCGTGTTTCTGAAGCTGCTGACTGCATACTACATCTCAAGTTAAAAGATCGTTGAGTTCGGCCAGAGTTGATTGTTTTGAAAGGAAGACAACATTTTTTGACATTGAAATCTTCATTTCGTTACTGCGTGTTCAGTCATTTTGAAGTTATTTAAACCATCGGTTTTATGAGAAGTTCAAAGCGCTGATGCCAATGATGAGCGATTTGCTGAGGTTGTCAAACTATCTGAAATCACTACTCCATTTTTGGCATGCAGTAGTGCTGTCATCGCTTAAAAGTGTCAAATGCGGTTGCCAAATTCTAGATTCTTAAATAAGAACAACAGTTAGCTCTGCGCGGTAGTTTAAACCAATTCCAAACAACTAAGGTTAATTTGTTTTTGTCTGCACAGCATGCATGTCCGCTGAAGGTTTGATTAATTGCCGGTTTTTTTCAAGGTGTTTTAGGGACCCAATTCGGGTCACTAGAATTGAAAATCGGGTCCCTAGAATCAGGGGAAATCGGGTTCCTAGACTCAGAGAAATCGTGTCCCTACAAATCAATACCGGGTACCTACCACTTTTATTAAAAAAACCCTGATTAATTGTATCATATCTTATATCAGAATGTCTTGAGAAAAATTTCCGTTATTTCTTAGTCAATGTATTTAATGTTAGAAAGCAATTCGTAAAGACTTCTTTTTTTTGAACAGATGAACTAGGACTTGAACTATTGACTTAATCAAAATTTTAAGTCAACGAAAGGTGCAAATGTGTGTGGAGTATCCAAGCATGTTTTCGGCTATTCTAGGACGGTTGAAAGTGGTTCCCAGCACATTCGGCAATTGCCAGTGAACAAAGATTGTGATAGAATCCCGTAACGCAATGAAAGAAGGTTGAAAAAATACAACGCGATTCCGCGCTCGTAAAATCGCGTAAGGTATCCGCAGAAAGCGTTTACAATTGAATCCACAGTCCGAGAGTACGAGTCGGTATTTTGGTGTGGATTAATACTGTATCTAGCCTTTGAAGTTCCGTTGATGCTTTGCCCCATTTGCGTTTTTGTTGGAAATACGATTGGTTTTCCGTGTAATTCTAATTTTAAAGACATTTTGTTCTTACCCGGTGTTTTATTCTTTTGTATCTGAATATGTTTGTATGATGTCCACCACCCTTGCATTTTAGGGATTTTCTGATTGCATAGATTTTCGACACATTCAGTCAGTTCATGTTGCACTTATCTTGAGATCTGATGTTTGCAGAACTCTGGATCCTTTTTTCAAGTTATTGGACCAGTCGTGAAGAAATTTTTTGATGTTTACGCTTGCACGACTCTAAATCACGACCCTGCATCTCCAGAGTACGCAAGGCGCTTTCCAATAAGCAAAGAGGGGCTTTCCCTGATCTGGTCAAATACCTCGGTGAAAATTGTCGGTCTTGCCGAAAAAGTAAAGTCGGCCGCGTCGGTCATTGACGGCGCAGTTCGCGTCCACAAGCAAAAGAGGTATGCGTGTGGAGTAAGCATTTATCAGTTATGTCTGTGACCACAGCTTTTTAACTGTGTCTTAGCTGCTGACTTTTTGTGAACGTGTTTTTTATGTGCCTTGCGTGAAAACAAGTGATACTGATCTGAACGAGATCAAGCCGTTCAGGCACTAGCAGTACTGAAACGCAGGTCAATAGAAAACACTCTTCACATTTAGATCCATACGGTATGTTAGGTCTGTGGCTAAATCCATGCATTTACAGGAACTCGACCAGCTCCGATGTGAAATCTTCAAAAAGCAGTGAGAGCAGTCCCAGCAAAGCAATGAGCTACATTCCCAAGAAAAAGTACGAAACAAAGCTGATGCTTGTTATCAAACGCAAAGAACTAAAGAAAAAGCTTAACGAAGTTTGCAGCGACTTTTGTAAGATCAGTGGCAATAAAATTCCGCTTCGCTTGACTCCCTTGGGTGAACAAGTAAGCAAACTATTTGCAGCCTTGCCACGATGTTGTAAAGTTTTTGAAAAGTTTAATTCTCATTGTTGTGTGTTTTTGACTGCGGTGCGGTTCCTCGGGTGTGAATTACAACGATGACTTGATCTTACCCGCCTAGATTCTTTGTTATATTTGGGAAAGCATGGACAACTGTGCTATTACAAGAAGGTTAAATGACGAACTCAAGCTTCATTGTATATTGGAGCTCACCTATAAATCATTTACCTACGCCAACGCAGCCATAGTCCAAAGTTGGACTAAGACACCGAAGCATGACCCTGTAACGATGGTTTTCCGGTTCTCCAAGCATTAATACGCGACGCAATGCGTTGAAAAAAAACTAAAAGAGAATTTAATGGAGAGGCGCAATAACTTCGAAATGTTTGTAAATCCGAGCTGTTGTGACCTGAAAACTCTCGCCAAGTGCCTTTCTTCGACTTCCTTACTTCGCCAGAATCAGTACTGCTTGTTTTAATTGTATTGATCTCTTTGACACTAACGCAGTGATTTGATTTGAAATTCTCATCACAGTGAAAATATATGAAATATCTGAACTCAAATACAAGCGAGAGGGAAATACGCCGAGTACAATTCAGTTGTTATTCCTACGTGTTTTGCATCGTTTGGGGGTTCGAATCGTGATGTTTTGAATTATATTGCATTATCACCCAATACCTGCGTATTTTGTACTCGTGTCCAAAGTGCAGTGTAATAAAAGAAATGCTTTAACGCTTGTTTTACTTGGCAGCTATTCGCTCCAGGTGACAACCATGGCTTTTTAAATGATGTTGATATAAAACTTATTAGCACAAGGTATTCCAATTTTGCAGGATCTTTGCTTTCTCGAACAAACATTGCGACAAACCGACAACTATTGCTATACTAACATACATTGAATATAATTTCAGTGTAAATTCAATTCAGAAACAGCTGAATTCAATTAAAACTGTCTGAAAGGCATGATGCATGCTTAAGAAGCTGGCCTGTGAACATTGCGTAAGTAAATCCTTCACTTGCAGGAAAACGGCAGCGCATTCATGAACAAAGCGATCAAGCACATCGAGCAGTTCTTGGCTCGTCTGGTCGAAGAGAAGGTCGATGTGACTGACACTCCTCAGCTGCTCTCGGATACCAAACCACAATGGTTTTTGGATTTGATGAAAGACACACAACCTTCCGCGTCTATAACGTAGGCTGCATACGTTGTCAGTGGGAGTAAAATTTGTCCTTAAGAGTGAAATATAAGAAACAGTAACGCAACAACCAATGTTGTAAATGACGTTTCGAAAATCAGCTTTTTCTTCGTCAGTAACAATTGAATAAGCGAATAAGATTTTGTTGACGATGACAACAGTTGGTTTTTGAAACGTCCAATCAGGTTTCGTATAAATCATTGGTTGTTGCGTCGCTATTTATTAAAATGCATTTCATTTTCTAAAAATTTCAGAAACCTTCAAGTCAGCCAGCTTTAAAAGCGGTTTCCGCCAGCTTTGCATCGCAAGTCATTAGGAAATGCTTCGTTACAGGCTTCAGGATAACTTCGTTGTCGTGAAAGGTCTGGCTGAAGATGTGGAGGCATGCGTTTCTGTCATCGCAGCAAATGCATCCAAGGCTGCGCAGTCGAAAGTGAAGCCATGCCCTAGAGAGCTGTGCAGGTGGTGACCCCTCATCGCTTTACGCGTGTTTGTTGTGCGCTTCAATGTTTGCTTCATATACACATGATCGTTGTTCTCCGTCTGGTCAATGCACTCACGACCATTGATGCCTAGATCATCTGAAACCTCTGGGTTATGTTGCTACTTGCATCACCAATAGTGTGACTCGGAATTCCCAAGTGGGCGGTTGTACACTAAACGCATGTCGCCAATACCAGTATGCGGGCGTTTTTCAGTGCACTTCACTGTATAGCGCATGTAATCAAGTAGATAAAAGCAGCTGATGCCCACTTAATGGCTGTTTCACAGAAAAACGGAGTCAAACCAGCAAGAGCTTAGCTTGATAAAAACCTTTAAACTTTACCGATTCTGTGACGAATGCTTTAACAGGATTCTCATTAACTGCGATGTGATCAAACAGCTCAACACAAAGTTTGCTGGGAAAGTTGGAGCATCATGTAATTTGGAAGATGAAGTGGTAGAATTTAAAGGTGAAGAACTGTATATACAAGCTGCAGAAGATGAAATACTGCACATGGTTCGTTTTACTTTTTGCTACTTTCTAAAAATTAGGAAAACTCCAGAAAGCGCCAATTTCAAACTGGAGAAAAATGAAGTGGCAGAATTTTGCAGCACCCTATGCAGAACTTCGTTTGCGTTTTACTTAGTGCAGAAGTCGTAAATTTAGCTGTAACTTCTAATTTCACTGTTGCTATTAAGAACTGTTTTATCGATTTTCAAGTAACAATCACTGGCAATGCCACCATTTTTTGAAAAGCAAGTTAAAAACAAGCTTGTATAATGAACTTGGGAACAGTCTTCGTAGTATCATTGCAAATGCGTAAATGTGTCGATTACCACTCTCATCTATTGCAGTGTCACATCTCCGCAAAGTTCAGCAAAAATTATGTCTGCTCTGCTTTTCGCGTAAACTCGTCTTAATATACCACCAGTGTTTCGACTTAACGCTGTGGTTGCATTTTGGCTACAAAAATGGGTTACTTGCAGTTGCAACACAATGTTAAAACCTCTAAGTCAATCGTTATTTCAATTACGTTGCTCTCTGATACTTTGAATTTAGAAGAGAGAATGTTAAGTATGTTGTGTTCGCCACGACATTCGCTGGTTGCGGATCAAGTTATTCTTGTCAAGACTGGGGCCTCGTAACCAACTGTACTCCGAGTGGCCTTTGCTTCTTTTCAGAATTTGATTGAAAGAGCGCCGGAGTTGACTGAACTTAAAGTGGAATTGCTAAAAACCCTTCTGGCGAAGAAACGCTTTAAATCCGAAGACATGATTTACGCGAGGTTCGCGGAAAGCAGCGTCAAAGGTGATGAAAATGCAAGTTCTGTTTCCGAGCGTTTATGCCCGTAACACCCTTAAAGCTCAAGTTACCTGTGACAGAACCAACAAAACTTGATTTTAACTATGCCCAGTAGGTGAATGGAGCCTGCCCCTCGTCATTGGAATTGCTTGATTGTGACGTAAAAATCCGTGAAACTCTAAGTATGTTCTTATTTTTCTCACAACGAACCTGCTGCAGTTGTTCCGTGCATAAAGCTATGTGTGTGTGATAAGCGCACGTGGTGACTTTGGATCATCTGTTGCAGAAACCTAAATGTGCTCAGCCCGCGTCTGTGGGTTTGCTTCGTGCATTAGTTTATCGCCGTCACATATACAACTTTGCTTTTGAAATACTGTGGAAAGGTGCCTTGGTGCTGCGAGACGATCACGTGATATTGGTGGCAGCTGACGGAAAAGATTTCACGCAAGGTTGTCGTCTGTTGGAAAACATAATACACATGAACCTTGTTTCTTTTCCATCCACCTCAGTGGAGGAGATACAGCGTCAGTCGCTCAAAGACCTGGTTCAAGATATCGCGGAGTATAAGGACATGATCGTTACCGAAAAGGTGATTACTGAAAATGTGCCGTGATTGCTACCGAAAAAGCGACTCGGATATTAATTTTTTGCTTAATGCTCGTGTTGCTCGTCAAATGAAATCCAGCGTAAAAGCCCGTCTCCACTGAGGACGAGCCAGGAGTTGCCAGATGCAATCCTTTGTTTTATTGCGTCGAGGAGTTGCCGTGCCCTGCACGGCACAGAATTACCTGACGCAATAAAATATGCAGAGTGACTGATAAGACCTGAGCCTGGTTCATTCGCCGCTTAAATTCTAAATATAATCTTTCACAACAGGGAAGAAAAATACTTGAGCATCTTTCGTCGTTCTGTTTTTTTGCTGTTGAACCTACAAGGCTTTGGTGGCATGATTGGTACCAAAGAAGTGACTCGCGATATCCATTGTGACATGATTCTCACCAAAGAGCTGATAAATCCTTAATTGCTTGTTTTGTTATTCAGGCTATCTGCTTTGGCTGAGAGTCAAAGCTTAACGTAGTGGATATAAGTTTAGGCCACTTTAGTTTGTCACCGCACGAGTCTCCTGCGTGAGCTCACGCAATACGTATGCGCTAAAAAAAGATTTACACTTCGTCAGTTGCCCAGGTGGGTTACGATGAACAAACCCTGCTGCAACGCTCTTCGGTGCAAGTTGCAAGCGGCATGAAAAACTTTATAATATCAAGCAGCTATTAGTGTGAACGTTCTGTTTCTGTGACAACAATTCACTCCGCATGGTGAAAAGCATTTGCAACCCAGCCTCCCGTTTCTCCGAAAACAACTCGATGTAAAATGCGTGCGTTGAAGTATTGTTATGAACTATATTTTTGTGATATGCTTGGTACAGCGATCACCTGATTTAGACCAGAATTGAATTTTCTTGGCAAAAGGAATTTGTCAGCACAAAAACTTCACATCCTCAACCGCCCGTCGGTCATACATTTGTATTCAATTCAGCTGCCTCACTATGATTAGTAGTTACGTTTTCTTGAATCACAAACGCATGCCTTTTGGTGTCGCCTGAGTTTCTGACGGTGTTGAATGTTTTGGAGATCGGCTCCACAGCCTTGAGTACTAAGCAGTCTGACTTCTGCGCTGAGCGTGTTTGTCCAAGTGTTTACGAGCTTAAAGCAATCGACGCTTCATTGTGGTTCAAATCCCAAGTGCATTTTTTCCGATACCAGACGCACATCGTTTAACAGTCCAATATTTGTTTTGCTTTTCATCCTTCAGGATAATTATGTTTGGGTTGTTGGACTTGTCGAAGAAGACGTGGACCGAACCACGACTCTCTTGAAAAACTTTCTCAAGAACTCGGAAAGCGTCACACTCAGCTATCCGTGCAGTCCTGACGTTGCTGAACACGTGACCAAATTTTCCGCCAATGACGATCAGTTTCCATCGTCGGTTACAGTCAATAACGCACGGTTTGGGCTTCAGTTGATCGGACCAACCAACGACGCTCAGGCTGGTTTGTAAATAAACATGATTGTTTTTTTTGCTGAAAACTGCTGAACAGAGATAAAAATGAGCAAAACAGTACGAAATTGTGCGTGTGCTTTTGTTTCATGTTATTTCGTAGTACGAAATGGTAAGCCTGGCAACTACCTTTTTTCTGGATGATGTTTTGCCTCTTCAAAATTGATTGCCTCAACATATGAATTATTATCAAGATCACTTTTAATTGAACTGTGCCCCATCTGCGGGTTTGTTGCCATTGTGTTGACTGAAGTGTATCTTGCTACATCCCAGCGTTAAACTCTCTCGAAAGCACGAACTTCCAGAAAAAAGAATTGTCTTTGTCGGAAGTCGGTTTGGCGAAGCACGTGACGTCAGACGCTTGGAAATCGTTCGTCAGTGTTCTTGAAAGCAAAGTGCGCTGCTCTGTGTCCGTTCGTGAGGTTTGTGTCTTCGTTTAATGATTCGTGTTGCAAGCAATCGCATTGCTGTGCGTTCTGTCGCGCCACAGCTTGTTTTCGACAAAAATAGCCTCGAGTTGTTGTACGTCTATTGCTTCCTTCCCCGCATATCAACTTGAGTGTATAGTACATCTGTTGACCGCACATGTGGAAGTTACGCGTCTGACTGTGACCAGAAACGTGCAGAAAAGCGCTCCATCTTTTTCTAATGTTTTGAGGGGTAAGGCTTTGCACAAACGAACGATCCTCACAAACGACTTGTAGTGAAACTCCGCGATGGAGCAACAAAATGCTTTTACGAAGTGTTCACCTGACTGAGTATGGTGGGAAAACCTTCACCCGGCGTTGATGACGCTTTGCCTGTCAACATGAAGTTAAAGACTTCGCTTAACGATTCATATTACAAAAACTCTTCAACTTGTTCCGCAGTCAATTGAAGTTGAGGTTTCAATTAAATGCCTTTCTGGTTTGCATCGGCTTGACCAGGGGTCGGCAACTTTTTACGAAAGGGTTTTGCTTCATCTTCCAGCAGATATGACCGGTGATAAACCACAAAACGTTGATAGCGTTATATTTTCATAGGGGCACAGGCTTAGCTAACAATTGTAATAATAATCAGATGCAAATTTATATTCCAATTGTTTCAAATCCAGTGCCACAGTAGAGAAGTAAAAAAACACATGCGACTCCGGAGCCGCAAATTGCCTACCCCTGTCTTGACCCTTGACCCTTTCGTTAGGCACTTATGTGATGATATTCGACTACCTGCAGCGTTAATGTCGGTAGATCTTGGGCCACTGTCGTGCGCAGCACCTGTCCCAAGGTCTGTTGGCGTTTGTGCGATGAAGAGCGCACAGTTGCTTTCTCTGAACGTTTCCGATCTGTTTCAGGTCAAAGTTCAAGCTGAAAGCGGTCAGAATTGTGCAAGGTTAGTGTCACCGTGGAAAATTGAGTATATTTCCGCAATTTGTTATACGTAGTGTATGTGATTTCTGTATAGAGCCTCACCAGATAACTGGGCCTCCTGAAATCTGTCTTGCCGACTGACTTCAAGCGTTACCTCCTCAGTTAGCCAGCTGATAATATAGCGAAATGCTGGTTACTGAACCTATCCATGTTCAAATATCTCTTAATTTTGGTTTGATTTCTTTCCTGATTTTCTCAGTGCCAATGTTATGACAAGAAACTAATACTATTAAAACACAATTACTCACCCACAAACTCTAAAAACCTTCTGCTTCAGTTTAGAGAGGAAACCTATCACACCAGCTCCGCTCAGTCGTGTTGTGGATGAAGACGATTTTTAGAGTTTTGTGCATGTCGTAGTAAACTTGGTCTTTACTGCTTTTTGACAAAAGTTTTCTGAAGAATATAATTTCATTAGCAGTTCTAGACTTTTCATTTGTTACGTTCTAATCCCGTTATATCTGGGAAAGAGCAACATTTGTGGTTGTGATGAAAAGTGCCGTTGTCTGCGAGCTGGAGCTGTTGTTTTTGTGTGTTCGCTACTGAAATGGTGCATGCGAAAGACAGAGATGAGCATTTCAGTCATGGTGTTATTCTGAGTAAAGATGCGTAGATGAAGTATTTTTTAACAGAATATAAGAATACGGGCGAGCATACTGTCCTTGCCGGCCATGCTTCTAGCCCGCGGGAACTTTCGGCGAGATATTGCCTTTCTAAGCGCATTTGCTTTCAACCACACGTGGTGTTTTCGGGATAGGATAACCAATGCTTTGCCTTCGTAAGTCATTTTCAGCAAAATTTCGCAGGCCAACGATTTTTGCTTCGCGGGCCACCAATTACCCATAGCTTGAATAAGCAATGCATGGTTCTGTGCGCTAGCAGGGTGTTTGTTGTTGTACTGTTATGTGAAATTCCTTGTGAAAGGCAGAACTCGATGTTAACTCATCCTAACACCGCTTCGGTGGAAATTTTCTGCAGTGGTGAAGTATTATGCACTTCCAGTGCCTTGAATGTTTCGGTAATTTGATTGATTGCATTTATTTGGTGCAGGCGGAAAAAGGCAGCAAAAAACAAAAAGAGCACTCAACCTTGCGAGACAAGCTTCTCTAACGTCTCAATTAAACTCCGTCAGGGCGACATCACAAGCGAAGATGCTGATATAATCGTGAACGGGTGCACTCCAGATTTCAATTTGTCGAAAGGTTAGCAAGGAACAGCACGTATCACTTAAAACGTATTTGCTAATAATCTCCATGTGCTTAACCTAACATTGCGCAATGTTTACTTGGTTGTAAGTTGCACATTACAGTCTAAAAGGAACAGCTGCTAAGAGAACTGCGTTTGGCTTTTGCTCATATGGGTTTCATCTTCTACCGAGTAGGCCTAATTTGCACTAACCTCTTCTGAACTTGCTCGCAACACCACACCGTGGCATCCGATGTACTTGCCAATTGCCATAGATTTCTGCGTTGTTCAGGTCCTCTTTCTAAGGCACTTCTACAAAAGGCTGGCAAGCAACTGGAAACGGAGTGCCGCGAACGCGCTCTTCTTCAGACGCCGCAGATCCGGATCACTCGAGGAGTAAACCTGAAATGCAGATACGTGGCACATCTGGTGACCCCGAAATCGATTGGCGAGTATGCTCAGAGATGCAAGACGGCCTTGGATTACGCAGAAGCTTTGGGCGCTCAGTCGGTAGCGTTCCCGACTTTGGGAAGTGGTAAGTATATCTTTGTACCTGAGTAATATGCGTACCTCTATTTGCTTGTAGTCTCTGATTGTGTGCGCATCGTTACATGCTGAGTGAACTGGTATGATATCATTCGGCATCATCGTACAACTGACTTGAATAAAAAGTTTACCTGGCATTTTTACGCAGATTTTAATTAAAAATTAATTAATAACGAAAAATTGCAAACACGGTCTCTAACTTTTAAAATTCGGCCCATCCAATGCGCAGTCAGTTTCAGATGGCGCCATCGTCCTTTCGTCATGTTACACTCAGCCACAACATTTGTTCGACCATAATGACTAGCATTTTCCCGACCCGTTGGAGATTTCGGGTCGCATGTCGGATGTGCACTGTAGTTATTCCTCTCGATACATTTGATTTAGGGGTGAAAGCTGACAAAGCATTTTTGGAAATGAAGCCAACGTTCTTCAAATAAACCGAGGAGCAGTTTATCGACCCATTGTGCTTTGCAAATTTCCGCTCGGACATTAACACGCCAGTGACTATCTCAGGCAGAGTGGGTTTGGATAACGAGTCGATTGCAACCGAAATGATCAAGGCTTTTGAAGAATTTGCAAACGATAGTCCGTCCTGTGTCAACGATATCAGGATCGTGGTGTACGATGCACGTCTTTTTCCAGTTATTAAGCGCAAGCTCTTCCCTGAGCTTGATGTTGGTAAGAAGTTCGTTTATGTCGAAACTGCAATTGTTGTTCAACAAACGATCGACAGTTGCCAAACAATAGTATCAACAAAGTGAGCACAGATCATTGCTACAACGACCCATTCAGTTGCATCACTGGCGAGCTTAAGATTCGGGCGAAGATTTTAATCATCATGCTCGCCAATGTGTTTTGGTCTTGTGCTTTTAAGGTTTTAAGCTCACACAATACTTCTTAAGAGATACTGTGCTTAACCACGTTTTATGCACATTTACTGCCAAATCAATTTCACTTGGTTTTGTTCCATGTGCTAATGATCAGATACTTGCAGCTTACAAAACGTTTTGGAGCTATTCAATGAACCAACCATTTTCATGTATTGCGCACTTAGAGCAATTCTGCGAATGTTACCTTGTGTTTCATGCAGACTATGATGAAGACTTGTATGACGACATTCTTGAGACGCTGAAAAAGCAGTGCAGCGCATCCTCATTGAAAGACACCGTGGAACTTTCCGTCTTGTATGAGCGCGACAACGCCTTCTTACTGGTAAGTTGAGCTGTTCCGGCTCAGATTGGACACTTCAGCAACAACCAAACTGTCAGTGGGAGATTCACCTTCAGATTGCTGCTAAATGGTTCATTGTTTGTTTGCTTGTGCTATTTTTATACGCACGGATTCCACCATGTCAATTAAACAAGAGTGACAGCACTTGAAAAACTGTGGGTATACTTATGAATTGCCTGTCCACCTTGTTGTTCTACTTCAAGGCAAAGCAAACCATAAACGAACACCTCGGGAAGATTTCCAATTACATGGACATCTTCGAAGGAGTTGTTGCCAAGCTCGAGCCCAACGACGTCATCGACCTGTACAGAGCGGCAGTGTCTTCCAGTGCTTCGTTGGAACTGAATCAAAAGTACCTTCACTTTTTTCCGTTGCTAACAACGATCAGAGGTGGCCTCGGATCCGTAGTGCCGGAGTCGACTCCTGCAGAACTCTGCGTCTTACATATTTCGGACCCGGATCCGAAGCCACTCTTTATTTTCGGCAGTATCAGGAGTCTGCGTGGTCATTAAAAATGTCCTTATGTAAAAACATTGCTGAATTTCGGTTGCATTGATGGTTGCCGAGTCGGAACACGAGTCGGATTCTCAAATTTGAAAATATTTCGGACCAGGACCCGGATCCGGATTTAAAAATTTTAGAACGGGAGCGGAGTCGGAGTCTGAAAATGTGACTGTGGCCACCTCTGATACCAGCAATACTCCGACTTTAGTGGATTTGTTTTTTCGCAACAAAAGGTAGTGTTTTCATAATGACTCTGATGTATCGAACAAACACCTTCGCTATCCATTGATGACCTGTTGCTTCTATCATTCGCTGCAGCGTCGTTGCTCGTAATTAGTGACATACTATAGGCTTGTCTCTGCCTGCGACAGTTTGAATTACGACAATCGTAATCGGCGTTATGATTGTGAAAAGGTGCTTCGGATAGACTACGCCAGCTGTGTCCAACCCGCGGCCCGAGGTCAAAGCTTTTGTGCGGCCCAGTAAGCTTTTCATTATTGTGTATGTACCGGTACAATACATTGATAGCCTGTCTTTATTTTGATAACGGCATCTCAAATCGAGACACCCATTTGTACCCTACGCGCAACAACTCATCATTTCATCTGACAATAACAACAAAAGTTCGGCGCTCTGGGGTGATCACCGATGGAATGCGGAGTGGTTGGAGAGTACCGTGAGACTCCGTATTTTCATCCCCGACATCGGCATCCACCCTCCTGGAACAGCCCAGCCAAGAACTGCGTGGGTCCGACTTAACTGCCTCCACAGCGGTATCGGACGTTTCCTCTTCTGCTAGCACAAACGGGATATGACCCCTTCTGCGGCTTCTCCAGCTACGAATTATGCAAGTACATCAACGGCTATGTTGACCAGTTGTAGTTTAGCCAACTGCAAGCGCTGGATCTGTGTGGAATACTAACTGCTCCACGGATTAGGCAGATAGAGGCATACATAACTGTACTAACTGGGTGTTGCATTTAAGGTCACAGTGTGCTGCAGTTCCTCAGCAACAAATAATGATAATAAATAACCGCATTTTATCCACGTTTTATACATTTTATTGATTTTATCCACGCAAGAAATGTCATCATTAACGGCTTTCTTCGCGACTCTTCGAAGCTTTTCAATCGTGACCTTGTCCGGTCTCTCGGAGAACTTCAACGCCTTGAAAGACAGTGTCAGAAACATCTTCTTCGAGTGTCACGAGGCCGAAGCGTTGGCGAAGCAGACATTGTGGCAATGGGCGAGAACACCTGATCAGTTCGGGAACTTGCCGCTGAGAGTCAGCAGAGCGATCGAAAAAGAATTTCAGGTATACGATTTCTCGTGTTGGCTGTAGAAAATTGCGACTTGCTTGTACTGTTAAGTAGTGCACGATTAATGTGATTGTTAATCTGCGAGACGTCATGTAATATAAAAATAAGCTGAAAAACCGTTTTCATCAAATATGCGCAAGTTATCTCAGGGTGAACTAATATTTCACCACAACTTTGCTGAAACACTGTGTCAGTGTTTGTATGTCTTCGCAAAAAAAATTAATTAAAATTTCGCATGTTTCGCTAATAGTGATGGCGTGCAATTCAAACGTATCTCAGCAATCTAGAAACACCGAAATGTTTTTCCAAAATATTAAAATGGCAGCTGCAAAATATCGCGTTCGTGTTTGTTTTTCTCACAAAAAGAGTTGTCTGTTGATCGACGTTTCGTGCTCGTGACGTTCGTAAACGGGGCTGTTAGCCTCGGCGCGAAGACGAACAGCTCACTAAACGTGGTTCCTTTGACAATCCCATCAGCTGCAACCATTTTTATGGGAAAAGCGAAATTTAACGAATGGAAGGTAATTTTTTTGAAGTGCGGCATTGATACCCATGAGGGTTGTTTTGTATTTTCAGCTGAACCCGCACAACTCTTTCTCCGTTTCATTGTACGGTGAGCCCATGCAAGTATCCCTGCTGTCCCTTACCTATCGATTCAAAGAGTACTCTGGAAAATTGAAAGCTGTTGCTGTTGGCGGTCTAGCAGGTAATATGCTAAAGTAGAATCTTGATTTTTTGTAATTTATTTTTGCTCCACTAAAATCATCTGAAAATATTCTGTTTATGACAATTGTGGACGACTTGTTTGTCGTGACGTGTGTTCAGATTTTTCTTCTGGGTAAAGTCATTCCCTGCTTGTTTAAAAAAGCAGAAAAAATTGCAGTCCAGTCTTTCCGGTAAGGAAGCTAATGAAAAAACTGAAACCGGTGAAGTCGAAGCACGGTGCATTTCTTGCCACGTAACATCTACAAGAGCTCATTCGAACGGCTGTGACTCTTAATCAGACAATTTTCACACTACTTGCAATCCGGATCAAAAGATCCCCGTGACGCTAAGTTTGTTCGATAATTAAAGTTAACATGTGCGTAGGAGTGTTGCGACTCTAAAACTTTCTTGTTTCGTGCAATGTTGAGGCTTTTGACGAAGGTGATGGCGACTATTCGGCCTCAACAAACTCGTTATGTTGGCATTATCCGGCAACTCGCTTTGTTTCATCTTATAGCGTTGCCGCCAGAATGGTCAAGCATGGAAGGCGCGTCGTGGACAAGGGTTGAGCTCTCACCGTCTGAATCCGAATATCGTTCAGTGGTGGAACACTTCAAAAAGAGCGACCCTAATTACAACTACATTGTCAAGGTTTGCGTACGGTGATAAGAATACTTTCCAGGCTCTTGACCTCGGAGACAAGCAGTTAGAAAACTTTTAAGTGTGGATCAGTTAGCTTGCCAAACATAGTAATAATTAACTAGAAACTTCGTGACACAATACCCAACCCATTCCATGAGTTAGAAAACAATTGCCAGCTGCGAATTTCAAATGGCTTTGGTGACGTAGCTATTGGACTGCGCTGTTGGCCATTCGTTGCGTTTCTTAAACGAGGACATCGCAACGTTGTGGTGTACCATGCAACAAGTCACCCAATGCAAGTTTTCGATCTGAGATTAGGCAGGCTTGATGTCAAGCTGTCTTTCTGTTTTGATTTTATGTGCTGACTAAGCGGTGCACCGATGTAAAGTTTAAGTTCGTTGGCGTGTCGTTGGAAGGATCGCTGCAGTTATGTATTAACTCACATGCACCCTCTTTTCTTGCCTAAAAATATCGCGTGTGAGGCCAACTTGCGAATGCGTTGACTGGTTTGGAAGAAAATTTGTCTAAATTTTGTTCGTGCTAAACATCGCTGGACTAGAATATGTACTTCATACGGTTTCATTGCCAGCAACACTTTATTACACGCGTGAAACGTTTCATCAAATGCAAAATATATTAGATTTTACCAGTTTTGTTAAGGTGTTTTAGGGACCCGATTCAGGTCCCTAGAATTGAAAATCGGGTCCCTAAAATCAGAGAAATCGGGTCCCTACAGGTGCATACTGGGTACCTAACATTTTCTTTAAAAAACCCTGGTTTTACCGAGAAATAGCGGGTGGGTCGATGGTTTCGCCAAAGCCCACTCAGCGGATTATTCGATCCTTCTTTGCCAATATCGAAAGGTTTTGGTAACCCTTGACATGGTCACCTGGGAAACAACGTTTTCGAAAATTCACTTATAACTTCGCTCGAAGCACTACCGCTCAGTCAAATTACTAATAAAAGAAAGTACCGGTACATGTCTTATTGATATGTAATCCTTCGTCGAATTTCATTTGTACAATTCACCCCTAAAGTGTGTTACCGTAACTATACAGATCGACACGCTTTTTGCCTTTGAGTGCCTTCAGTAAAGTTGAAACCTATTTTGTTGCAATGCTCAAAAAACTCTCGTTTTGTTCGCAGGTGGAAAGGATTCAGAACCCATCCTTGTATCAACAGTACATGATCAAGAAGAAAGACGTGGAACAACAATTGACGTCACCACAACCAGTGGAGCGTGAATTGTTTCACGGAACGTCAGAGGAGGACGCGAAGAAAATATGTGCTCACGGGTTTGACAGAGGATTTGCTGGCAAAAACGGTAAATTTAATATCATTGTAAAATGTCTTACATTGGTGAAAGTAAATGTCATTGAATTCCGCAGATAGGTTTTAAACTTAAACGCAGTGTTATCAGGTCACTTTCTCAAAAACAGCCTAAACAAAGGCGAAAACACCCAAAACGACCCAAATGCATGAACTTTTGATTATCACCTGAAGTAGCAACCACAAGAATTCGTACATAAAGCAGAACATATGGCTCAATTTGGGCAGTGATTTTTCCAGATGCATCCCGCTCAATTTCGATAATATTGAAATCTTTTCAAAATCAAATCCTACCTGGAAAGTGTTCAACTTTTCCTGAAAGTCGTTTTCAGACTAAATTTCGTGCTCCTCGCGTGTTTGCAGTCATCCAGTGTGCTTGCGGTTGCGTCTTGTTTAGTCATGGGGGAAAGAAGGCAATTACGATAAACGTAGGCCTGCAGCTGTTCGGTTCGCAACAAAACATACCGTACAGATGTTATGTGAATGTATGTGAGGGATGCTAACCCTGAAGGCGAAATATGTGCTCTTTAAACATCAAAGTTGGCCTATTCTTCGCTACGAATCGGCTACCGTCGGTAGGTACAGAGAAAGTAGTTTAAAACTGATTTTTAACCTTCAAATTCTTTGCCACAAGTTCACTTGCACGAAAGACTAGCCGGTTTCAAAGCTACCCAGGAGCACAACGCGAAGATAAGAACAGCGTGATTGGGCGAGAAAATAGTCACTCTGCAACCCTCGCGAGTCGCGACGTAATCTGAGGACTAGTGACACCAGTGCTTGACTGCCAAAAACTGGAATTGAGTAGTGTGTTATTTACCGCAGTATGTTGAAAATCTGCCGCCGGAGGAATAAATTCCGTGTTGTTAGACCAGGGGTACATGTGCTTATCTGATGGGGTACATCTAGGCCAGCAATAGAGGTTGAAAATATATTTTTGTATTGTCTCCAACTATTCATACATATAACAATGAATATCATTTTCAAAAATCATTACCTTTATAGTTCTAAAAATGTTAAAGTTCTACAAATTCAATGGATTTTGTGATTATTGCTAAGCCTTTTTGTCATAGCAAATTTTAGCGGTACATGCCTCGCTCTCGAAATACTGAAAGGGTACAAGGTCAGAAAAAGGTTGGGAACTCCTGAGTGATACGAACCTTTTTCAGGAACCACCAGGCTAAATTGTGAGCATTTTCATTCACATGGGTTTGCTTCAGCGAAGGTGGACCGCTATTTTCAAATACAAGCGCTAGCAGTTGACCACGGCAATGTTTATGTCACAGTTCGACGATCTTAATGCAAACGGTGTAATGTTAGAAAAGCTTAACGTGGTTCAGTTTAAAAAAGGTTTACGGTAAATGTGCAGCAACCGGTAAAAAAAACAAGGTGTTTGGTTTGTGTCTGAATGGAAATCCCCTCGTATAGAGTCGACGTAACACAGTACATTTAATATAGTTGGCCTGGTGAGCACAGGGTCTCACACATTGCGTAAGGAGGAATATCGGCGTCAAACCTCTTCCTGTTCGTCAGTGTCTTTTTTCCGATATTCTTCAATATTGCTTTAGGTCTGTAAATGATAATATTTGCAAAGTGGAATACGCTTTCTGTTGCGAAATATATCGCTTGTCAAACATGAAAAGCTTAATTCTATTAATTTTTTAGCTGCCGTTTATGGTAGAGGATCCTACTTCGCCGTGAATTCATCGTTTTCGACGAACTACTCAAGTGATGCAAGCGGTCTGGGCTACATGTTCTTGGCACGTGTTCTTACCGGCGATTACTGTAAAGGCAACAGCAGCTTGAAAGCTCCACCTGTCAAAGACGAGCATGATAACCGCTTGTATGACAGTGTTGTTGACGATGTCAGCAATCCGAATATCTTTGTAGTCTTCAAAGACTCGAGCGTGTACCCGTCCTATCTGGTAACTTTCGTGTAATACTCGAAAAATGTCTTTTATCATAAAGCGTTTTAACGACGTTGCTACCAACTGTGATGTAGGTTCATGTGATAACCTGTATATTTCCAAGCTGCGTTACAGCACGTCAAAATCGCTTTTATGCCAACAAGAATTGAGTTTTACGACAGTTGAAAAATCTATTTGAGGTCTTAGCTGTATTTTTTCGCTGCAGGAACGTTTGTTTGTGTTTCTTCCACCTCGCAAGTGCAAGATGTGAACCTCTTGCGCAGGGAAGACCAAGTCGAATGCAGGAAAGTTCTTTTTGGAGGCTGATTGTGCTTTAGTGCGTTTAACATCAACATTTCAATGCGCGTCATGTGAAGTTTGAGTGTCAAGAAATTAATTGTAAAAACGCTTTTGTCAAGTAAAGGTGTAACTTTAGCTGTTGAAGAACTGCTTGGTGTTTCCATAACGCATCGTGTTTGCTGGTGACGGACGCCATTTTTTTTCATCTTGCATTTTCTGGAACATGATACGGCTTTTTTAACGCAGGCAAGGTTTTCGTGGCATTTCAGGTGTTTTCTTCTTGTTTTCTCTCTACCATTAAATTCGTTGGGAACAGCGTTGTTTCTTGGCAACCGACTTTGTACGAAACATAATATCGATGTAAATACTGTAAACCAGAAATGCCAGACTCAATTATAATCAGTCGTTTGTTCAAACATGAAACCAATTCGATAGTTGTGTAGTCGTTCATGGCGAAAATATTGAACCATTTTGGCATTTTCATAGTTGTTTTCAACTTGCTTTTCAGTTGTGGTAGTACATCAGAACCTCTACGAGTAAGGAGGGCCGTTGAGAGAAATTCTGGCCCGGGGAAACAGCACTCTCGGGCCCCCTGTAAATTTTACCTGGGCAGGTGACAAAAGGTGCAAGACCTATTTCTTAATGCTGTCTGTATCAGATCACCATGCCCTTACTTTTGACAGTATAAACGTGTTTCACTCGGACTGATGGAATTACATGGAAATTACACAAATGCCAGTTTTAAAACATCAATTTACATGTTTCTGAAACCTTTTGAAAAAATGAAATCCCGCAGGATTGGTATGAAGGGTTTTAAATGAAAATGCATAAAAGAGCACAAAATCATAAGTGTAGTAGCAGGCAAATTTTTGGGGATGCGAAATAGTTTTGCCCGCATTTCCTCGAGTTTGCCTGGAAAATTTTTCTCTCAAAAGCACGAACACCAAAAAATGTCTTCATGTTTCGAATCTCCTGAAATCTCTGGACTTTTTTTGATGTTTTCATCTGTGGAAGTAAATTTTGTGTTTTCAGCACGGTGACCAGTCTTATTTTCTCTTGAGGTTTGCAGTAAAATCGTGCTTTGCCATTCATCACTGGTTATTATGAGTGCAAAAAATAGGAAATCAGAACTTTTCAGCTATTTTAAAAATGTCAAAGGTGAGTTTCTTGCTAGAACCCATGCTATATATTCGAACAAAGGGCTTTTAAACTCAGCTTTGCTGTTGTGTTAATGCAAATGTAAGCACGTTAGAAAGAACACGAGGGAGGCAATCGACTGTGTTTTGCGCTCGTTGTATGGTTTACCCGGGCAGAGCTGTTAGCTGGAATCGCCAAGACTACCGGGCAAAGCTTGCAACGAGTACAAAACACTTGATCGGTTGGGATTGGACTGTATCTAAATGATCAGACACAAATGTAGTTTTCCAAACAGCCGTTTTCTTGATTCCGGTCGTAAGAAATAACAAAAGTTCAGGCATATACAGCAAAACCAGCGACTACCTTTCCAGCAACTTTATATTACCATTATCTTCAGTTACGTTTCTGCTAGTAACTGTTCCCTGAATCGTGTGAGCCTTCGACTGTTATTTTTTTCGCTAATTTTCTCATTGCAAGAGCACTGATTGTAAAAAACTACCACATTTTAACCTACTCAAAAAGTTTGTTATGCTATTTTCCTTCAGTTTTGTGTAAGGCTGCTTGATTTATTTCATTTTCCATCCCACTTGAGGCCATCAAGACAAATGAAAATATCAGATAAAAGATATTTTTTTAAAATAATGAATAAAAAATATTATTTTTTGCACCAAAAAATGTACTCAACCTGCTCCATCAAATGTTTTTCTGAACGATGTACGTGTACAGTTTTTTGACCAAGTGAAATACCTTGGTGTGCTGCTAATTGCCTCACTGAAGGATGATGACGAGGATATTCAGAGAAGTGAAATCGCTATACTGTGCAGCAAACAAGCTCCGAGGCACCGTCGATCAGTTATAACTGTTGCAGTCCTCTTCTAAGGAAAACCACAACACATTTAGGACAACTCCGCAAGAGCACTGGTGAATTTGGCCGGAGTGCCCCTTTATCACAATAGGATTGTATTCACTCATGGTTTTATTCTGGTAACTTTAAGCACTGCGATATTCATCACAGCAGGGGTTTACAATGTGCATCAACATACACATGCATAATTATTACAGGTGACAGGGGTTAATGCGAATTCTTTTCTTTCATAGAGGAGACAGCAACCCAAATTGTCACCAACATCATAGCCACTAAACCATGAAACTCAGTTGGGTAATAGGATCATTTGATATACCCAATCAGACTAAACCCGCTTAGTGTGCCCACGACTGACTCAAGCGTAGCAATTCCGCTTCTGAGGTCAATACGATGTATCGTACATTGGTCACGTGACCACATCTCGAATCGTACACGGTGCAATAGCGACACTAGTGATCACGTACGTTCTGCGCTCTTACGGCAAATCCGAAATAGGAGTCGCGCA
>JGI24158J21664_10000594_pt1 | contig 34602 bp, 28 predicted proteins | sample Ectturendosymbi3_FD_21664 | JGI IMG/M metagenome (IMG submission 21664)
CATTCTAACTCGATGCCTATCATGACACCACCCAGTGGCGTAGCTAGAGGTTTAGGCCAGGGGGGGGGGGCAAAACTCAGCTGAAGGGGGCCTATTGGTAGCCAGCACACAGAAAAAAAGTTAAGAAATGATAGTGAACCCGGATGTCGTGGATGTCTAAACTGTCCAAAATAAAACGAAAACACCCCAAAGAACGCAAAAAAACAGCAACCAACCGAAAACCTAAAGAATAATAAATATCAAAATTTCAGTTAATGGAGGCCCAGTTTTTATATTTAGCTTGTCAGAGGGCGGATCGGCAACTTGCCCCCTGTCAGTTACGCCACTGACACCACCAAAACAAGCATGGCCAGCAGTAAGGAACCTCTTGACCTGTAGTTACTCCCAAACAACTCGTATAACTAAAGCGATCAGTCGTTTTGGTTACACAGGTCGTGTCTTCTCAAGTAAGCGGTAAAACCTTTTTGTGTTGGCCAAACCGAGGCAAAGACGCTGAATAGCTCTCACCACTTTGCAGTCCGTAACAAACCCTGCAAAAGCTGTTTTTTTCAGATTGCTTTCCTTGAATGCATTTGGACATACAGAAAACACGTGGTGTGCCTAAGTGCTTAGGAAGCAGCAAGCACAAAGCACAGAATTGACTTGACGATCTTGCAGATGGCCATTGCTGATCTTAAACTTGTACCGTGCTAAGCGAAAAGCAACAGACGATCACACGAATGAGGCCAGGGTTTTAGCGCGCTGCCGTTAAGCAACTGTGGCGATGTAAGTGGGGGTTAACTTTAAATTGGAACGCGCCCTTGAAAATTATAAAAATTGATCTTTAGAATTCGTCAAAATGCGCAACATCGCGAAAGCGCTATTGCATCGGCAATACTGCGAGGTTCACACAAATCAAAGTTAACCACAGTCTTTTTCAACAGCATTTTTACATCTGTCTGGTATTGCCATGTGAAGCTTTGAAAATGTTCTGTAAAGTTAGAACTTACAGCACTATCACAAAGCATGTTGTATTTATTCTTCTTTTACCAAAATATGTAGTTTCACAGAGGAATGGCAACTTTGATAAAATAATCAAAACAATCAATCACTTTCAAGCAAATGAATGAATAGAACTTACGTTTCTCAAACATGTTGTTATTAGCTATTAACCTGAGTAGATTGTCACCATCAAAAGCAACACGATTGTGAAAATGAAAAAGACTTAACTGCAGTTATTTTAATTTACAAATAAAAACACAGGATAAGCCTCTTTCCGTGTCCAAAAATCCGTATGAAACTCACAAAAAGCTTTCAACTCTAGTGAGTACCTTTATCTTTTCAGATGTGTTTTGTCTACGTGCATAAAGACGTGCCATAACACGGTGGTTCGTCTGTATATCTTGATCCACTTGTAGGGAAAGTGAACGATGATCCACCCGACAAATATATAGTTTGTATCGCTAAATGAAGGGAAAAGTCATTACAATTAGTGATTTATAAAACGTTACAAAAGTTTTGAATTTTTTAGGTTTCAACCTTGTTTATTTGACACACTCTTGATTTGCTTTTGAAATAATATTTTTGTTTACAATATGCAACCGTTAAATCCATAACACTTGCCTCTGTCACCTACAGTACATAGAATTTACAGCTGCTGTATCTTTAGATTAGGCTCGCTCCCTATTGTGATTATAACAATTGTCCGGATTTCTGGGAAAAAGCATTGTTATTGTCTTTCAGCGTTTTTTACTAAGAAAAAACTTTTCAACATGCAAAGTTGTTTCTGCAGTAGAAACAATCACTTATCGTTCTTAACTCTGACCCAGACCTCACCGTCGTTGTTTTCATTCCGTGTACGAACTGAGCGTTCTGGTAATTGCCCACTTTGACGGTCTGGCTCTTCTTGGAAAAATACACACAGCGCCCAACTACAAATAAATATAAAAGTCTGTACCTATTACAAATACATTTTTCTCAGAAAGTGAAGAGACACTATTATACCAAGAACGACACCTATTTCAGCTATTTTCAAAATAAAAGTAAATAATTTTGGAATGTATTTACCTCTCAGTTTTCGCTGAAACAATAATGTTTTCTCCTAATATTCTATGAAGTTTCAAACCGTAAAATACATGGAACAGGAAATACATGTTTCACATCAAACCAAAGTTTAAAGTTTGTTAGAGATCGACGGTTGCAAAAGAATTATTGAATTGTAGATTTTACGGCTCTTTTTAACAAGCTGCCAAGTTTTGTAATTCAGTGTTCTCGCCATGACAGTTTCAGCAGATACAAGAGTCACGCTTTTGTTTGAAAACTATTTCTAAATATCGTGATTAAGTTATCAAACCTGTTCTGTCTCTTTGAAAAAAAGAGCCCTGGCATGCTTTCTTTGCAATGTGGACGCAAAGTGAAAACGAATATAATAATCAAGGAAACATAAACTTTTGAAATTTTGTCAATAATTGAAAAATAATTTTCAATAAGGTTACGAAAACCTGGAAAGTTCCAGAAGCACTGTTGAGGAATGAAGTACTTACAGAAAAAAGAACAATAAGATTAGATTTGTTGCTCCGACTGCAGTGAAAGCCATTCTTAATCGGTTCATCAAACCTGCGCAGAGTGAAAGGTTGGGTTTAAGCATATCATCACACAATAATTCCTTTTGGATTTGCGGTATTGTTCCGACAAACCTAACTGTGTAGTAAGAAAGTAACATTACTTTTTTTTCTGAGTAAATTAATCTTTTGGCTTACACGTCCCTCTTTTGTATAATTTCACATAAAATTTCTTTCTATTACGGCAGTGTGCTTTGTTCAAACTTTTCAACAAACTTTACCAGAACAAAGATAGACTTTTATCTGACGTTAAACTCCTCAAACGTCTTTGGGTCCCGGAAAATTCATTGAAATAATCGGTTAATTAAGTGATGCTTCAATAAAACCAGCAGAAATAGTTTGGTAGATAGTTAACATTGTAAGAGTTGACAATGCGCCGTTGAATACGAATAAAATTTCATACATATCTACGGTTTGGAAAATCAAAGTTTTACGCCGTCAAGCGTTAAAGTAGCTGAAAGGGTTTGATTAGTTATCAAAAAACTTTAAGTGTTATGTGTTAAGCGGAAACAGTTTCATTTCTTAAGAATGTCAAACGTTAGAAGAGCTGTTATTTGTTAAAAAGCTGAATAGTGAAAAGGTTTCCAAATCCTCCAATCAACGGATCAGGATAAGGATGATATCTGCCTTACATGTGGAACAGCGAGTCAATGTGACAAAGGGATAAATGTGACAAAGGTATGGGTGTGACAAAAGGCTAAGTGTGAGACAAGGATAGGTGTGACTTAAGGATAAGTGTGAAAAAGGGATAAATGCAGGGTTTTTGAAGGTGTTTTAGGGACACGATTCGCGTCCCTAGAATCAGAGAAAATTATCATCGGGTCCCTAGAATCAAAGAAATCGGGTTTCCTACAGGTCCATACCGGGTACCTAACATTTTCCTTAAAAAAAACTGGATAAGTATGACAAAGGGATGAAAGGGATAAATGCGACAAAAGAATAAGTGTGACAATGGGATTTTAATTTTTAATTTCTTTGTTTATGACCAGACACCAAGCCCATAGTATGAACACACACACTCTGCAGAACGCAGGTCGATAAAAGCAGAACGTAGTACAAGGCATTGAAGCCGGCGGAACCACAGGATTATAGACACTTATTGCAACTGCATTGAAGACAGAATCATAGGGTAACAGACACATTCTTAAAACTAGTGTTAGCTAGCACGTAACACTTGTTACAACACTACTGCGGAGTAGGGCGCTAATTCCTAAATTGGTCGAGTCTACGTAAAATGCGAATGCATTGTGGCATGACACGCCATCAATCAAACGGATACTGCAAATTTCAATCACTCATTCACAGAGTAAAATGCGATTGTAGTGTTTAAAGAATAGTGACGAATACAAACAGTCTGACTGCATCAAAGCACGTAACCATATGTTGTTAGATTTTCTGCATCTTTCGACAAACAGGTACGTGTATTTTCGTAGCAGAGCCTCAAAAGTAGAAATGTTACATCGAACCTGGTGGCTACTAACACTCGTTCTCCCCGGCAGGTTCTACAGAGCTCTGCATCCAAAATTATATGTCACACGCAATCTCTGCATGCATGACTTCCTGAAATTACACCATATTTGTGATGCATACATGGGCGTACAAAAGGAACGAAAAAGTACGTTTTTAACTGCAGTTAAACATCGGGAAACTCTCAGCTTGTTTGCTGCACAATATTGATATCGCAGTTGTCTCTGAATGTCTTTGTCACCTGAGAGCTCAGCATGCAATACAATCCCCAGATATTTGTATTGATCAACAGATTATACGTATTGGCCACCCAATTTCCACAATGGCTGTGCTTTTTGCACTCTTAGCCTTAAACGTCGTGCAAACAATTTTGTTGCAGTTGCAAATAATCCCATGCGATTCTGCATACGCCTGGCACAAATCTAGTATTCTTTGCAACCAACGTACACTTGGACAGAACACGCAAATATCATCGGCAAATATCATGTGATTTAATAAGACTTCACCAATATAACACCCTGCTTTAATGTTGTTTAGTTCATTCGACAATCATCTAAATAAACAGCAAACAAGTATGGACTCAGTACTCTCCCTTGTCTAACCCCATTAGACACATGGAACGGTTCAGAAAAATGCTTGTCCCATTTTATGTACATCGTTTGTTCCTTGTACCAATGTTACAGTAGGTACACAAAGCACATTGGCACTTTTTTTTAATTAGTTTCTCAAATAATTTCATGCGTAGTACTCGAGTGAAGTGACTAAGAGTGACAGAGGGATAAATGTGACAAAGGAGATGACAGTTTTCAGAATCCACGTTCTTGACTTGCACTGACAAAACTTTATACTGTAAGTTAACTGACAAAATTTTCGACAGATGGTTGTGAGCGTTCAAACGTGCTAGCAAGGTTATAGTTTATCTGGGAATACACAAGCTTGAATACATCGATTAAAGCCGTTTGTGGCGTGAAAAATATTTGTGAACTTTGTGCCACAATCCTTATATTCTGAAAAGATAAACAGGCAATGCAAATGCTAATCAACAGAAACAAGTTAACGCATAAGGAAAACACAACAAAAATTAACAACCCACGTTGGCAATCGTCAGGTTTCCCAGAACGTTGGCAAGTGTTGCAATCACCGCAGTTGTAACATTCAGCAAATGTGTAGCAGGCTGACCTCTCAAAATGTTTTTGAGAACTGTTTGTCTCTGCATTGAAGATTGAATTATTTATTTTAGAATTGGGGTTGTATTGCGCTAATTGCAGATTTAATAAGACGCAAGCACCACAGTTCCAAGCAAGACAAGGGTTTCCAGAGCGTTGGGTGCATTCATTATCTTTGGATATAATTTGGTTTTTGCAATAATAGTAAAGATTTCTTTTATCGTGATGTTTTCCCATTACCTACTTTTTATAAAATTGTTTCTGTGTTGTATATTTTCAACGTTGTCTTAAGTTAACTTCACAGCAAAAGCGCTATAAATTAACCATAACAAAGTTCTTTTAAATTTTGAAAAACTTCATGTACAAGCAAAACTACTAGTAGCAACGATTATGTTGAGAAAATAGAAGTGTGGTGGCATTAACGTCTGGTTGTGGTTGGACAAGAGAAAATATCTGATTATTGACTTCGTATTAAAAAAGCTGCAACTTTTGCATATACTTTTAATCGCTTTGTTTTGCAAAAAGTCGAGTTCTTTACTAATTTCAGAATTGTAAAATTTAGTTCTTCACAATATTACATGGTTCATACATTTTTACTTGAGTCTCAAACTGAGAATTCAAGTTCTTAGGATATCAAATTGAAATCATTACAATAATGAAACGCTTTTCGTATTATATCAATCAATGTTCAATTTGACGAATGAAATCTAGATTATTATAAATGGATTTGACTTTTTCCTGTTCGTTGATTCTGGTTCAGTAAGTTAGCTAATGTGGCAAACATTGCAAACAAACTTTTTCAGTCAACTCACCTGTGCAAAAAGTTGCAGTCCTTGCATTTAAGCCTCTTTGAACTGCCAGATACCTGTATGTAACGCTGAATTTGCCAAAGTGACCCGAGATTATTATGTGAGGTGGCCAGAACAGACTTTCTTTCACAGGAACTGGACAAAGCTTTTGAGCAGCTTTGTAACACGAAGGATTGCTTAAGGTTTTGTTTCTTGAATAAACTCCACACCAAGGTTCCCCCCCTCTGGAGCGGTGATCACTTAAATTTGCGGTTGTCCCTGAAAAAAATGAACATCAACGCATTAGATAAAAGTCGTTTGCTAGAATTTTTTAAAGAAAGGAAGAGAACTTGTTAAAAACCTAAGTTAACGATGAAATACCTAGACAGATTTTAGTTTATTTCCGATCGATTCATAAATTTTGCGCTAATTCAACAAATTCGTTCCTGAATGGTTCTTTTAAAAAGTATCACCAATAACGCAATATTTTCCCCCTACCTGGGGGTTATTCTGAATGCGTAAGAGCAGCTGCGTTAGATGCTAATAAAAATTAGACCTCGTCGGTATTCGAATTGGTGTAAAATGATTGATTGAAAAACAACTGCCAGGTGCAACGACACGTAAACAAGCATGTTTGTAAAGCCCACTTCCATGAAACCACTGATAGATGTTGGGCACAGAAAATACTCGAAAAGGGTTAACAAGTACAGAAAATGCTTGCCACTACTACTGTTCGTTTCTATGCTTAGTAGCTATATCTCCTGACTAAACCATAAGCAATGGATATGACTTGAAACTTTAACATTTGTAGGCAGTATGAAATTTTTGCCTTTGATGCTTGAATTGTGTGTGTTAACTCAGTAAAAAAGCAATGCAAGCGACAATAGTTTGTTCGGGCTTTATTCTATTTCGATTACAAAGCATGTCTTCATTTGCAGAGGAATAATATCACCATTTTAGCAATCGATTCACTAATGTGGATGTGACCAAAGAAGCAATCAAAAACGTTTTAAAGGTTTAGTTCTGTTTTCAAATTCTCTCCCAAAGTTGGGGGAGCATGATAAGTCCGTGTTTTAAAATGATGTGCTTTTTCGTTGATGGAAACCAAGAGACAACAGCAAATAAAAGTAAGATCAGATGATCGAGCTGCAAGCGGAATATCCACGGCATCTTTCAGGCTTACCTTCAGTGAAAATGTTTTGTTTCATACGTCTAGTGCAGTATTTCTTCACGGGGTCCCCAGAGATCCCCAAATGGAATGCCAAAGTGTTTTCTTTTAAACCTCAGATTCACAAACTACAATTGACCATCACTTTTACTAATGACATATCCATAGACCAGCTGTCCCCAATCCAATATCTTTAGGAAAAGAGACCCCGAGAGGGTTTAAAGGGTTAAGAACCACTGTTCTAGTGCATGACGGTTTAAGTCAACAAATATGCTGAACGGATGTATCTAGTTTTCTACAAAAATTTGCCTACAGTCTATAACAGGGGCAGTGGCGTAGCGAGGCTAAGTGCCGCCCGGGGCCGACCATAAAAGTGCCGCCCTTTCCATCCCTCAAGTTTGCTTACATGAATTTAAAATGAAAGAAGATCATGTTTGGTGCTTATTTAAGATATAAGGAATAATCAAACACTCGCAGACTGAAATGAGTCTTGTTTATCATTGTTGATTATATGAGTCTTGCTCTTTCTGATTGTCGTCATCTTTTATCATCATTACTCTTCTTATTTTTTCTACCTTCTTTACATATACGGTACGTAATGAACCCTGCGTCATATTTTCTTCCCTGTGGGTTTTTAGTCTCCTGCAAGCCGTAACACTCGGCTAATCGTTTACACCAGGGTTTTTCAACCTGTGGGCCGCGGAAGAATTTTTGACGGGTCACGGCCAGGTACAGTAATATTGAAATTGAGTACGTTTGACAAGTTGAGCCTTTTAACGAAAACTAACAACAAACAGGCTCGGCCTTCGCATTAATTGTAGCGAACGTTATGTCACTAAAAGTTGTTCTTATTTCTGCTCTGTGCATGTGCACCGGTGGTCGCAATGGAGACGTTCTACAGTCGGTGGGCTGCGGACGTTGTTTGTTTACTCATCAAACAAAAAGTTAAGTGATGGTGGCGTACCTACTTTACAGATGTAAACTTTTATGTACGTTAATATTTCGTTTAGTAGGCTATCCCCGTCTTTAAATAAAAAGGTATATACTGCATATAGCAGGCCATAATAACAAATTTAATATTATGATATTAGTGATGTAAAGAACGATTCATTGTTCACGTGACGCTTCAATAGAGGTCTAATCTCTTAGATTAGAATATACAAACGGCTTCAAACAGTAACTGTGTCGGCACTTGCCTGGGGCCCCTTCAAGGTGGGAGACCCATTTTGATAAAATAGGTCTAATAGACTTAAAACCGGCTCTGGTTGAGAAGCGCTCCCTAACAACTTTATTCAGCACAGCCATTGTCAAGTTGTGCTACTGTTTCGGCCAACGTCCCTTATTTATAATACAAGCCTTCGGCACAATCATACCTAAACCTATCGTTTGCCCTTGCGTTAGGTTTTCAGACTAAGCTTCGTGCCTCTAATTTTTCAAAATGAGAGCAAACTTTTTGTAAGATTTTCTTGTTGAAATAACTTTTTCTATGATTGCCAATGTTAAGTGTACACCGTTTAAGCAAGGAGACTTTTACGAAAACCACGTTGCACGGCCGCACCCACCTGATATCTTCAGGGGGGAAATGGTTGTAATTGTTGTACCTAACAACTAAACATGTTTTTGAAATTTTCGGGGGGTGAAATTGCTCGGTTTCCCCCCTGGTTGCGGGACTGCCACATTGCTTACCCTCTGGCACTGATTCATTGTACTTGCAGTTCCAGCTTACAATCTGAGCTCTATACTACCCACGCAAACACACCAACTGCACCATCTCGCTTCAATAACGTCATCTTCCGACACCATTACGTCATACAGAAATACATTGGTTCTACTGAAACTGGGCAACGTTTCCTTTGCAGAGATCTTCACTTCAACCGCCAAATTGTAATGTTGATAACCCCACTGAGCTGTAGCTTGTGGCATTTATTGAAAATATCCCACTGAACATTAACAATAGCATGAGACCTGCCAAGACACGTTTGTCGCCAATGCCTATGGCAGTGTTTCACAACTTTTTTAGGCTTGCGGCACCCTACAGACGGCAAATACAACTTGCGGTACCCAGTGGAGAGCCCATAGCGATTTGCTTTAAGGTTTTATGACATTTCAAAACTAATATTTTTAATGATATATTGAAAAAAGCATTAGCTCGCGACACCCCTGAGTATCGCAAACGGCACCCACCCTAGGGTGCCACGGCACCCCTGGTTGAGAACCACTGGCCCAGTGGTTCTCAAACGTGAGCCGCTTGGCTCACTGAGGGAGGAATTTTTAATCTTTGGTAGGAAATTTGTTCTAGGAAGGAATTTGGGAGGAAAAGCTGTGGATGAAAGAACCTCAAGCTTTTATTGTTAGTTGATTCACCACATAAAAAAACTGCACAGCAAGGTTGGTTTCGATGGGAAAGTCTATAGCACACAAGCAGAAGCTGCTTCATCATCATCGTTTGAGCAAGTTCTTTCAGTCCACTGCTTGGCCGCACTAGATCTCGGGGCAGATGTTCAGCAGCCAATCGATTGTCTCATCATCCAGAACCGTCCTGCCGTGCAATTCATGGGGAGGTCAATGGATTGGACATTGGAAGACAACGTGGTCAATGGTTTGGTCTTCTGCGCCGCACTCACAAGCTGCAGAATCGGCCATACCCATCTGTGCAAACAGGAACGGAAATGTCCGACGCCGGTGCGGAGGCTGTTGAGCCGAACACATGCTGTTCTTGGCAGGGCCATTTCAGGAGGGCGGGTCGGGGATCAAAGTTCGGAATCTCGTAATGCTCTCTGACCTTTCCACATTCCATCAGTGATCCGCCCATAGCGCCGCGCTTCTGTTATTGTCGTCAGATAAACTGATGTGTTGTTGTGCAGTGGGTAAAAATGGGTGCATGAGCGTCGGAAGGATTTTTTACGGGGCACTAGGGGACTTTTCCAAACTTTTTCTAAGGGGGAAGCAGAAGTGATGAAATTGTTTTTTCCCACTTGAAATAAAGAAAACAACCTTTTTTGGTGGAATTTTCAAAATTCAAGGGTGGCCGAAGACCCTGTCCCCCCTCCAACGCCCATGAATGGGTGTCTCGATTTGAGATGCCGTGCATTCCCACTCGATGGACAGGTGAGCGCTGAGTGGAGCAGATGTCCAGCCTCCATGGCACGGCATGCTTAGAGACAGTGTGGCTCTTTTGTGACGAAGCTCAGCAGGTTGGATGCCTGCGAGGATAGGAAGATTGTCCGCTGGTGTAGGACGCAGGCAGCCAGGCACAGCTTGCAAGGTGTCGTTGATGGCGAGGTCAATGAGGCGGGTGTGAGCACTGCCGCACCAGACAGAAGCGCAGTACTCTGCTGTTAAATGGACCAGGGCTAAGGTAGCTGTTCGCAACGTTACTTCTCCAGCAGCATCCCAGCCAGAGCCAGCAAGCCGTATCAAGGGTGCGACGCGTGAAGTCAGCTTTTTTTAAGTGACTCAAGGTATCAGCGGTACGTGAGCGTCCTGTCCAACGTGACTCCGAGGTGTTTGAAATCGGAACAAAAGCACAAGGTTTTGTTGTTGTGGTTGACTTTCAGCTCACGTTCAGCTTGCTTGTTGTTGAGGTGGAAGACTGCAAAAACTGCTGTTGTAGTGCTGAGCTTTAACTTCCAGGTCTGAAGGTATTCATTTACGGTTGATATGTGTTTGCTTAGCACCCCTTCCACTGTTTATCAGTCTCCATCAGCATGCATGATTGCCAGGTCGTTGGCGTATGCATACTTTCTGGAGACGGTGATTGGCAAGTCGCATGTGTATGCGTAGATGTTGAAGAGAAGGCGTGCCAGGGCAGATCCTTGTGGGGCGCCATTCTGGAGACGTCATAATCTACTCCGTTTGCGTCATTGGTGGGAAGTGTGAAGCGGCGATTACCAACCAGCTCCATCATCAAGCCGACCATGCGCCGTAACTTGCAAATGCAAGCTTCTTTAACTGAAGTGGCTAATGTTATAAAAGAGTCTGTTTGGTTTATAATTGTCTATTGTTCCTTCACAGTAGGTAGTGTAAAATTTTTGCAATTATCATTTGTGATCTTTGTTGGGGAGTCATTGACAGTGTTTGGGTTTGTAAGGTAGGAATGTGAAAAAAACTTTGAGAACCACTGCACTGGCCTATGGTGTCAAGTGATGTAATGAATAATGATGTGCCTTTGGGGCGTTGCTACGGATCGAACGACAGGAGAAAAAGGATGGAGCTAGCCTATTTGCCGTGATTTCAAGCAGGGCTTGTTTTTCTCAGATTTTTAGTGGAGGGGCAATATAAACCTTGAACTACCGGACCAGTAGTGTTTGCACGACTGCGGCCAAATGTCATCATTTCTCTCCTATGTTCAAACGACTTATGACTGGGCCGGGGGCAATGGTTTTGGCTTGAGGAGAAGGTGTTAGGGGCTGGGGGAGAACTGCCTCCCAAGTAGCTATGTTTAAAAAGCCGTGATTTGAAGACAAACACTGGGGTACTTCAGCACACTGAATTTGACCAGACTTTTGAGTGAACATCCAATCAATTCATTAACTCCACAGCCACACTTCCTGGTTTTTAGGCTAGCCGTAGGTTTTCTGAACATAAAAATAAAAAGAGTTACAACTTTTTTAACTTAAAAAAATGTTTGCAAATAATAAAGAGTTTTAAATTCCTTTCAAAAATAAATATCGAATCAGAAAATGTAGCCCCCTGAAGGTTCCGCCCGGGGCCCGCGGTCCCCAGAGCCCCCCACCCTCGCTACGCCACTGAACAGGGGTGAGGAAACCATTTACTATCACGGGCCGCATCAATTTGTGGATTGTCGCTGTCGGGCCGAAAATAACATTTGATTTTATCGTAGAATTCTACCTTTATCTCACTGCGAGAAGTAGAGGGTTCTTATGGCATACTATCTTAAGGAATAAGGTCTTCTGTCTTGCTGTCATTAGTACCTGCTTGTCATTGAGCTTCGTTTTGACGCGATCTTTTACTCTAAATTGAGTAACGAAAATTCTGATGAAAATTCTGATCAAATCTTCAGGCGGGCAGCATTTGGTTCGCGGACCGCAGGTTCCCCACCTCTGGTCTATAACAACGACAATCAAAGTTTTTGTTTATTTGCCGTGAATGTGATTATGCTTTAATATCAAGTTATGTATTTCGTGAAGATGTTGACGAAGTTAATAATTGCTTTGATTGAAAGCAACTTCTATGTATTTAGTCAAACACCTGCATTTTCAAATTACGGCACATTTCTGCTATTAGTTGAAAATGCAGGTGTCCTTTCTTTCGAACGTATTATAATATAAAACGTCTATATGATGATGTAAAGTTGTTGAAGTACTTTGTTCTCTTCCAACAGTGCTAAGTGGTAAGTGTTTGCCGAGTTTCAAGCAGTTCAGTATGCTTTTCGTTCTTTGTACCTTTTTGTACGTTGTCACTTGCCCATTTGGTTGGACACCGAGTCTGAAATATGAAATAACAACCAAACAAAAATCATACCATCTGGCAACACTATTTTGTTTAAGGAGGGCGTGTAGGATTCAGCCTGGTAATTGAAAACGATGATTTCGCTCTGAGTCTCGTTCTTGGTTTGACGAAGTCTAAAAGCACATTTGTTTTTGCCATGATGAAAGCGTGGTTGGGCAAGAAGGATAGTACTCTTCTGAAAGCGGTAGAGTGTGTGTAAACATTCCTCTGTTCTTGCAATACATACTTGCCACAGTTCCCAACCTGCAATAAACAAAAGTGATTCGTTGCTTGCACTGACGACAGGGCTCATAGCAACCTTGGTCAGGAAACCTTGAAATTCAATACGAGTAGGGAAATGAAAGGTCTTCTGCAACAAAAAATTGATTACTTTTCCTGGGACATGTGGTCAGGGGCGTAATGAAGTTAAATGGTTCCTGGGGCAGCAAGTTTGGCGACCCCATGTTCGAATTTGAGGTCTTCAGAAAGCAAACCTACTGTATTGAAAAAAGTTGTTGTGACATTGTTGGAATTTTTCGGCGCCTCCCGCAGTCATTCGCCGCCCCCCGCAGTCATTCGGCGCCCCCCGCAGTGATTTGGTGCCCTCACAGTGAATTGGCACCCGTGGAATTGTGCCCCCTTGCAACCCCCTCTTACGCCCCTGCATCTGATATCCGTTATTTCCGGACCAAACTATTTTTGACTTCCCGACGTCCACTTTTAATCACTTTAACAACTAAATTTTGTCTGCGCAGCGAAAGATACATAGCATACAAATTTCACACACTGCGACCTCAAAAATGGGATTTTTAGTGGGGAACTTTGTTTTTGCGTAGGAAACCTCATGCGCATTTTGGATCTGTTTTTTCTTCATACGAAGTCATTGTGTAGGAAGACCCTTCACAATAGGGTTTCCGAGGTCATCTTTGGCCAAACCCGTTCTGCACATTGAAATATTAAGGCAATAAGGTGAACAAAATTTGCTATATATCAAGAAACCCTGGGCAGTATAGTACCTCAATTTTCTCGATATAGGCTTACATGGAAATTTTGTAAAATGACTCTGGCACCATTCCCCTTGTCTCTGAAAATCAGGAAAAGTCATGGAAACACAGGTTTCTAACCTTTTCCAAGTATATAAAATCAACATAAAATCAACAAAAAGGAGCCTCGGGGTGGTGGACCACCCTGGTTCTCTGAACAGGGTTTAAATGGATACGTTTGTTGTACTAAGGCAGGTGGTGATGGTTGGCTCGTCTCGAATCGAGGTTTAAACACGTGTAAATGGATTTACAGTTACATGGCCTTTGTTTGGTGATATATAAAACCGCACTTCTTGCGAAGAATTTAACAGTCATCGACGCATATTGAGCTTACAAAGAAACCGATCATTGCAAAGTATTTCTTTTTCAATGAAATTTGTTTTGTCATTTCATGTGAAACAAACGTATTTATAAATTACTGGAAATTGTTTTGTAAATAATAGAATAACGATTTTCCAAACATATCAAACAATTATTATGTGTAACTCAACCCAACGAAAAGCAACAAGCAGTACTTGTTATGAAGCACAAAAACAGGTGTCCGTTGCATTTCATCTGTTAACAACTGGAGTTAAACTAGCACAGGTGAAGCTCTGGCTGAAGGTAGAACAACTAAATATAAATCGTTGACTGAGTGCGTCGTTCCTGAGCGCAAAAACATAACAAGCTTGAATTAAACTACGGCATGGTTCAAAAACTCTTCGTTAAAAAAGTGTGAACAGTTGCGCGTGAGGGCGATTGAATGCAAATAAACATCTTTCAACATTTAAAATTGTGCTCAGGGCAAAACTACGGCTCAAAAAAGACAAAAGGCAATCCTCTGGAATGAGATTAGTTTTGGTTTCATTGTGTGAGACATGTTTAACTTTACGTTTCAAGCATCAGCTTGAATGTGATGTATTGATAGCTTGCTACTCCTCTACCATGCATATGCAAAGAGAAAAACACGTTAGGCAAGGATTGGATGAAAGATTCTTTTAAAAATAGCTTGATAGCTTAAGCAAAAGTTTTTCTGCAATTTCAGAAAATAGTTTGAATTTAAAGCTTTTCTGCGATTTCACAAGTTTTTATTTTGTTGTTGGTAAAATGTTTGCGGGAAGTGTTGCTTGTGTGAAAAGTTTCTTTTCGAAACATGGAAAATATCATAGCTATGGAGCGGTTCAAACAAGTGGAATAATTTTTAGACATTACGTGTTGGTTATTCGCAAAAGATTCGGCAAACGTATTGCATTTTAAGAAACTCATGATAAGTCAATAGTCGTTTTCCAATAATTTACGTTCAGCCTATACTCGTTTTAGTACTCCTTTTGGAGTGCTTCGAGTGCTTAGCAAGGCAAATCTCCACTTGCTTGCACCGGGGCCACGCCGTTATATGATCTTGTGATGAGTTCTACGCACAAATGACGCCAGAGTGCCCAAACCACTCTACCACCTAGCTTATAGAAATGATGCAACAAAACGCATTATTTTGCTGTTACTCTTAAATTTTCAAAGTTTTCTGCGGGCTTTGCTGGTTCGGAAAATTCAACTCTTGGTGCTTTAAAAATACCCATTTTAAACACATGTCGCCCAATTTGTAGAATAAAGCTCTTTTGTACTATTCTGCTTTCGACATTAGTTGCTGCAGGACTTTTGAAGTTTCTTTTAAGGTCTAGTAACATCACACTTGTTTATGTGATGTTAATTCCTTTGACAGTTAATAAAGACCTCTTTGAAAGCCATAAAGGTCTAAAACAGTTATTAAAATAGCGCCAAAGACTACCATGTGAATGACAATATTTTGTGCTTATTAAGGAGGTCTCGACCACTGAAACAATTTAAATTGGATTGATATTAGTCGTCTTTTCCATCATCCCTAACAAAGTTCTGCAGGTTTTTTTATTTCTATAGTAGTTTACATTTTGCCATTGCTTGTTCGAAATACCTGCTCTTTGTTTTCAAATGACTGATTTTGAAAACAATTCTGCGGAGCTAATCATTGCAGTGTTTTATCTAAATCTTTTTCACTTGATCTGTTCTACTTCAAAACAATAAAAATATCACAAAAATATCGGTTTCAAAGCTTCACGTCAAATCTAAGCAGGTTCTTCACTTCGTCTCGACTTCTCCATTGAAATACTTCTCCTTTGCTTCTTTATGGTGTTAGTATTTGTGCATGTAATTCGGATCTTCTTGATTAGATTACAAACACTAGGTAAATGTGCAAAATTCTGTCGGTTGGACTCGCAAAAGGCTTTCGATTTTGGTTCTGGTTCAAAATGTAACATCTTTCAGGTTTAACCCAACTCAATGATCCTTTTTCAATTTTGAGTTTACTCCTTAGCTTTAAGGACATATTTTACCTTTCACAAAAACTTCCTGCTCCTGTCTTTGTATTAGCTTTTAAACTAAGTTTTATGATTAAGTGAAAAACGTTTTACTATACAGTATCTCATCTTATCTTTATTACTGAATTGTTGTTATATATCTCAAAACGGGCTGTTTTTGCTTGCTATCCTCATATACATTTACTAAAACCAACCCTAAACTTTTAGCATGCTCAACTCACTGTCATTAGAAGCTTTACAAGTATAGCAAAGGCTTCTAACTACTTTACATTGCCATTGTCTGCTGATTAGACATTGCCTGTTGCCTCAGCTGAGAAACACAGTTATGCGCAACTGTAAGCGGCCATTGCCTGGGGTGATGTTTTGTCAAGCATAGTTGAAACGTAAAGCCCCTAAATGTTGAGCATTCTGCGTCTGTGAATGCAATGTTAAGTTTTGATTTGGTCAAATTTCTGTTAGTCTGCGGCCTGAGCTAAATATCGAAAGAAGCTCATCTACGTGTGCCGCAAAGTAGGTTTGTAACCCAGAACATGTTCCAAGCAACGCGCGTTACAGGTGTTGTAATTTTACATTTGCGTGTTTGTCAGAACCAGAGTTTTAATTTGAGAGTACGACGTTGGTTTTTCACACGTAACCACGGACCGGTTCCTATATTCAAATAGAAATTCTACAAGGGTTTACTTCGTTCGACCTTAAATTAAAATCCTGGTTCTAATAAGCATCTGTGACAAACTCTGCTAAAAAGCGTTGCGCATTTTTACCACAAAAGTTTTCATCAAAACGGTCAAGCAATGCTTTTTGCATCCTAGCACATGAAGGAAACGTTTTTACGTAAAATGAACCAGGCTGTGACATCAATTGGTAATATACTCAAAACAGTTTGCCGATGCAGCCTTTCGAATGTGACTACTCGACTAATTTGACTGACTCAAAGCGACCGGTTATCAACATATTATTGTACATGCCTGAACTTTGTCATATTTTAAGTGACTCAAAACACATCTGGTTGGCACATCTGAGGACTCAAAACTGATTTACCAAGAACTAAAGAGCATAGTGAAAAATATTTTTATTAAAAACTTTAAGTAAAACATGCAGGAAAACCGAGGGGTAAGAAAAGAAGCAAGTGTTAATTGGTACACGCAGTCAAAAACGATGAGGAAAATCCATCACGCCAGCTGAGGCAGCAAAGTGATTTTAATGTACTGCTCTACAGAACAAACGATGAGGCGCGCACCTTATCAAGATTCCACGTAAAACACCCCGGGAAAATAACAGCGCTGGAGGGTAGAGTAACATAAATCACACCAAATCACAACAATCCACCCCCTCAAAAAAAGGCGAATGCAAGTACGAGATGTAAATGCGAAATCAATCACACAGCGTCTCAGGCGCAGCGTAATTTCAGGTGAGTCAGGACAGGCGCGAATTCGTCTTGCGCATCTCGAGGATCTCGAGCAAGAGACTGATCGTTGTTTAGATCGTGCGCATCATCGAAACAAGCCGCATCGTCCTTCGAATCGGAAACGACACCTGCTACTGGAACTTGTTCAGAATGACACTGGGGAGGCCATTTCGCATCAGGCGAACCAGGCTCGACAATCTGCACTTGCAGACAAGGTGGTAAATCGAGTGAGTAAAAAGCAAGAACTTGAAAAATGAATGAATGTGCGCATTGCCTTCCGGCATACAAAATATTAATTTATAATAACAAATAATAAATAAAACAACTAAACGAGAAAGAACATATATAAGGTCGAACACTGCTTCAAGGAAACAATCAGCTGCCACGGACAGTGTTTGTGACGTAACAAATCGTTGTGTTATTGATAAAAGTCTTAAATACTTTTAATGTTTCCGCCGAGACGACTTGGTTCTTCTATTTCCAGATGCTTTCTTGCATTTCGGTTTCTTTGCAGTGCACTGACACGAGGTCGGCACTTTAAGATATGTCGTCATGTCGTTTCTGTCTTTCACAGGAATCTCAGTCATGATCGCCATTGGGCGATATTTCCTCCCTGGCATTTTCTTGCAAGTTGCTGGATTGATGCAGCGCTTATCGCATAGAACTGCGGGAATCACAGCATCGATGTTCCTGCATTTAATGAACACAACTGTCCATCTTGCAAAACCTGTTTCAATCCGTTGTTCGGTGATGTTCGCTTTGCATTTGTGTTCATTCAGGAACGTTTTGTCCAACGGGTGCATTTGTCTTGTGATGATTTTGAGCGCCTTGCTATTTTTCTTTTGCAGGTTTTTGCTCTGAGCTTCAGCAGATTTCAAAAAATAAGAAAAAACGACAACCATCAGCACGAATACGATCCTCATACGCATGACTGTTGTTTGTTGCAATAGATTCAATAACGCTGATATTTCCTGCAACTCTCCGTTTCCAAGTCCAGATACAAACAGCAAGTAATTGTACAAATCAAAATATAATGTCCTGTCCATCTTAAGCTTCGTTATATACCGAGATGCAAGGAAACCTTTCGACGTCTGAGGAATTTTTGTGAATTAACGGAAGTCCAGCGACAATCTGCAGAATAAGTTCCACAAGCGAACATTACCAACCCCATGAGCGAGTTCGCGACGTTGTAATGTTTGCTTTGTGGTAATTTCATTGTAGTCAAATACACATGAGAACATACTCGGCGTGCGTGAGACGATTGATGAAACGTCGGGCTTTTGTTTACCTAGTTTGTTTATCTCTAGAAGCAGGTGGTTTGCAGCTACCGCTGATAATAATTTGTTTTGTGAAAACAGGAAAGTTAAAACTAAGTGAACTGAAACGCCTGAACTGCGTTGCAATAGGCTTAACATCAGGAGACATAATTGTGAATAAACGCACTTCCTCAACAAAGGCCGCGGTTACTGCGCAACTGTTCTCGTTCGAAACGACCAATTCAGCAGCGACTCCACCGAATTCGAAAATCAAACGCCAGTGATGACATTGAAAGTCGAGTCCTAGAGTAACGTCACAACAGAGGAAGTCAAGAACATTCAACTTTGTTGACGGGTATGCAAAGCCGTTTACAGTCACGTTAGCCAGACAGAATACATCAGATTTTACTTTTACGACTGACTAAGCCACTTGGACTTTATGGCATGATGGGTATTGATGGGACTTTATGGCATGTCCCAGCATGGCATGATGGGACTTTATGGCATGACGGCGTTCGCCGAAGGGATGATGTAACCTCCAGAATCGCTAGAGTCGATCAAGGCAGTAAAACGCTTACCGCCAATCATTACTGGCAACAATGCTTTCAGCAGGCGCGCAGGACAAGCGGCAGACATCATCTTAAGAGCAGGGTTGCCAGATTGGCCATTTTGCGGCCAAATTTCAGTAATTTGGCCGTATTTCAAGTTGGTTGGCCGTACGATTTTTGGGTTGGCCGTTTAGATTTTTTTGGCCGTTTTTTAAAGGTCGTTTGGCCGAAAATTTTTTCTGTTCGCTGTTTTCAAAAATATATCTATATCTTAAGGCGAAACCGCCAACGACAACAACTTTTTTGAAAATCTCGTTCCCTGTGTGTGCGTTTCGCCTTGTGTATTGAATTGTAAGTGAAAGCGAGGCAGTGTGAGTGTGATTGTGCTTGCCCCGTTGTGCAGAACTTCCAATTTGCAGCCGTCGTGCGTGTGCGTATCCCTGTTTACGATGGTTGCTGTATGGCGTATAACAGACCGTAAGGTTGGTATGGCTTGTGACAATCTATAGATATGGTTGATATCACGCGCAACCAAACATACCCATCATACTATTATCCTAATATTGCTAACTTCCTATGTTGCTAATCAGTGTTCACAGTTCTTTTTATGTTGTTACTATAGTATATGTCTTCAACAAACTCTGTGCTAAGTGCCAAGTGGTGATTACACTTGGGCAACAAATTAAGTTACCCTTTGGAAATTAAGTGTTTCTTCATTTCCAAATGATCTTGGAAATATGCCATGCCTATAGTTTTTAACTGTGAGATTTTGCAGAGACACACAACTAGTTGCTACCTAGCTGTGAATCTTTTCTTGCTGCCTGTGCATTCAAGTGTTAGCCTAATTAGCAGTGTCTAATGTCCGCAATCTCTGTGTTTTTTATACAGTGGCCATTTGTTTATAAGTATGTGTTTTGCTATTGCAGGGGTGGCGAACCAGTCAGAGACCACGAGCCACATTTCTTACTGTGCTACAGCAAAGAGCCACATCATACACATGGACACACATGAACATATCGGATAACGCCATGTCTTCTTCACTGGCACACACACTTTTGCCTAGCTAGATTTACGGTAAATACCACACACCACCAACATGACAACGACAGAACTTTGCAAGTCATTTATTGTTATGCATATTATTTACTGGCGTCTGGTATATAATTATGTAAAAGCCGCATGAAACTGGGCAAATAGCCGCATGCGGCTGGCCAGCCGCGGGCTGGCCGCCCCAGTGCTATTGTATTGAGTGTCGGCGCAAAATGAAAACGAATTTGTATTAGAATGCAATGTGACTTGTTATCAGCAAACTGCAAGCACTGCTTTCGAAGTGTTCAAAATTTGGGTGATGATGCTAAAGTAACTGTTGATTTTTCAGTACTTTCATTAAGGTGTATTTGAAAAAGAAAAAAACTTGGGCATTTTTCTGTCATAAGTGACAAAATTTAAAAATAGTTGTGAATTGGCACCACTTGGCTTTTGGGGAGGCGCTGTGTCTTTGAAGTTACATAATTTCAAGAAAAGCATTCACAAGGCAGTATTTCTTTTAGTTTTTTTTCTTTTGATTAACAATTAACTGTTCCGGGTACTATTTCCAAAGAAACGTTTTAGGATTTTACAATTTTATATTTGTCTTGTAGTTTTGTATAAAATCATTTACCTTCCGTTTTTCATACGCATTCTTTTGTCTGTCCTTTATGTATTCTTGAGTCTGCCCGCGTTAAATTTCAAAACTCCAGGAGTGCATGCTCCATAACTCCCTACACTTCGCCCCTGCGGTGATAATGACCACTTACCAGGCCTGGCGAGAGACGGGAAAAGCGGGTGCGCTGCATTCGGGATCTTGAAAAGCCTTTGAAAAACTCGTGATTTAGAAAACAAGGTCCAACTCTGGCCAATTTTATGCTGTGTTATCAAAAGATTTGTGTGCCCGTAAAATTCTGTTATTAAATTTATTCGGATTTTTCCAGATGATCAGGCGCTTTTTGCCTATTTTTTGTATTTTCTGTCACATATTTTTTGCATTCACTAGTTGCTGCAATTGACCGCAATTTGAAATCCCGCAATACAATAGTTTGAATGTTCAATCGTGACCGAAATTTCGAAGTAGAGATAGTTTCAAGCGAAACGACTAGATCCTTAACTCTACGATAGTTAATGATTTGCAAGGTTCAAAGGTCCTGACGTCCATTCCATGACGTCACAATCATACGCAAGTCTAGACAGAACTGCATGCAGGTAACGAGTCAGCTTTCGACACCCCTTCACTACGAACTCATTCTTCGCATCTACGCTGCCACGAACGGGCTCGGTGGGGGTGTCAAAATCGAATTTGTCCCCGGGCGCGGGGAAACTCTAGGTATGCCACTGGTTGCGGTGATGTGCTGATTTTGTGAGTGCAGGACGTGAGTAATGGAAAGGTCGATGTGTGTTCTGCAAATGAGCCAGGGTGGTGATGCGGTGCATATATCACAGTTAGATTGCGATTTTTCTGTGAAAATGTGTGCTTCGTATACAAGTTGAAAGCGTTGGAAAGCTGGAGCGTCGAGATGTACTTCATGCCACGAATCTGAGATCACTGGGAAGGTGGTGTGAGAACGTTAGCAGGTGGGCCTTGTGCTTAAGCAAAGCTTCTTATGTTCAGTACGCAGCGGTTGTTCTTCACAGTTGTGGAGAAAACAAATTGAAGGTGTACGTTTCACTGCCCTTGAGCACAGGCGCATTGCGTCATTGCGTCATATTGTGTGTTTGCTCAGTTTTCGAGGAAAGATGTGGAAGAAAAAAACTAGGCTTCCATACCATGCTCTGACATCGAACAGGCAAGGGCTCTGTAATTTTCAAGGAGCGACGTCTTAGCGGCACCCCAAGTTGTGCCAGTCACCCTCAGAAGATCCAATCGCTTCAAGCATTTAGAGTGTGCTTTATTGATGTGGGGTAGTAGCTACGCGAATCCACTACATGCAAGCGAGCAATTCCAATGGGAAATCACCAACGGAAAGTACCGGTCAAAAGTCGAAACTTCAATAGTCTAGCCGGGATGCGACGAGGGAGGTGTCTCTTCGATCAAATATCTGGCGCGGTGACATACATCATCAACAACTTCTTCATTTGCCCAATTAATCGGTCAAGGGTTCAAGACTTCATGCAAGCGGTTCGACACAAGTACCGGGCCGTTCCGCTTCAGTGACTGTGGTAGGTGCCATTTCTCTGGACCGTAATGCCCAGAAAGTTGCATTCGTTTCGTACGGGTATGTAGTTTCGCTGATATTTTAGTCTGATAGGAGGGAGGTTTTGTGTATTGGTAAGGGAAAAGCTACTGAATTTGATGATGAAATTTGAAAGCCCCATTTATCACATCATTTCTCTATTTTCGTCCATTATTGCTGGCAAAAGTCATTCAGTTTTCTTATACACGCGACCCGCTCTCCCAAAAGAAGTCAACTGCATTTAGCGCAGTTCTTGACCTAATGCCATCTGGAAGATTTTAATGAGCATGGAAAACGTGACTAGGCTTAAAATACTTTCTTGGGGAATTGGTAGGATATTTGACCTGTGAGAGAGAAGAGTCAACCAGTACCTCAAAACTGCGGTTCGAGACAAAGGAGCGGTTGAAAGAGAAGACGTTTCCATTTATGCCAAGTTTTAGCAGTTTTAATAGCGCGTTTTCAGATACTTTATTATATGTGTTTTTAATGTCAGAAAATACTGCCAGTAAGTGACGTTTATTTGCTAACGACTATGGTTACAGTATCACCGATCACATCATGAAGACGCATGATGTGATCGGTCGTTTTTCTTCTACCACGAAAACCAAGTTGGACATTAATGATGTGGCTGTATAATTTCAAATACTATTTTAATCGGATATCCACCATTTTTTCATTGTTATGCAGGCGTTGCTTGTAAGTTAAATTGGTCTGTACGTGAAAGTGAGATTGGAAGGTTTTCCTGGTTTGTAAATTATAGTATTATGATGGAGTGCAAACAAGGTTGTGGGACTACATCAGTCGACAAAATATTGTTGAACAAAAAGCGGACGGTTTCAAGACATTCTTGGGACAGATGATTAAATATTTCATAGCAAAGCTGGTCATGACCAGGTGCAGAATTTTTGGTTTCAGATACGGCTGTTTTCAGTTCGTCCATTGAGAAAAAGGCATTGATTCGTGGGTCGTGTGGCCTAGTGGCAAAGGTGGCTTTGTGGAGGTTCCCACGCAAGCTCGGTAAGATTTGAGTGAAAACTGGGGGCTAGTCGGGTGAAGAGCGCACAACCTAGAATTGGTTTCCCAGCAGGTTTGCTTTGTATTGGCTGTTGTTTGTCCTTAAGCCTTTCTGCTCAACCTGTGGAACACGGGTGAAAGTGAGAGAACCAGATAATTTTCTTGATTGTGTGCAGGCCTGTAATCAGGGCCGGGAGGCGCAGGGGGCTAAGCTCCCCTTAGAAAAACTTTCGCCCTCCCTGTAAAAATGTGTTGGAAATAATTTAAAACTATTGAACATAGTTCAAAAATTTGGGCCCCTCTCAGAAAACTTTTCGCCCCTCCTGGCGTCCCAAGCTGGTTGCGGACCTGATCGTGCTGCAAAGCATTGGAAGTTTCGTGTTGTTACTTATGGAGGAACAGTATTTACGCCACGATAGCTGTTTAGCAAACAGAATGACTTTTCTTTCTGGCGATAGCTCTGCGTCGTTTGAAAATAGGTATGTCAAATAGACTTGTGCGCCACATGCGATTGAACGCATGTTTTTTATTCTTCACTGCAAGCTCGCCTTCCTTATTCTACCATGGTAATTTTCTGGGAATTTTCGGTTTGAGAATTCACGCTTCAGCGGCCTCGCGCATGCAACCTTTAAATGTAGAGTACATCTCATCGATCGACAAATAATTTAACCTATCCGACAATATGTTTTCCCAGAGAAGACGAAAGTTACTCCAATTTGCCTTTGAGAGAATCCATCTAGGCAGGAAGTTGTCCATTGCAGGTTGCATTGATTATTTAAATGCTTATTATGGAGTAGTCACTGCCGAGAAATTCGTTTGTTACTTCAACGTGGAGCAATTACAGGCAATGGAATTGGAAGCTATAGCGAGATCTAAAATGCTCCACATGTTTGATCGGGCAAAAGAAAAGTGCGTGGAGATGGAAATATTCAGTATGACGTAGTCATTGTTTTCCATGAGGGTAACAAAAATCTTCCGGAAGCGTTGGAGGAGTGGGACTTCCCCGCATGCGATCACGGCCACTGAAATGCCACATGCGGTAAATTTCTTGTATCTGGTCAGTTGGTTAAAAAAGTTGATCCAGGTTAGTGCCTGGTGGGTTGATGATGTTGAAAAGACACAGGTCATTTATTTTTATGCCATGACTTCCATAGCAGTGTGACTTACAATAGTAACTTCGGAGTAGGCTATTGAAAGTGTGGAAATTAGACAGAAACTGATAAAATCTGGAAGTTTTATAAAGATTGATCGACAATTCCATTGTAAAACTTTGATGGCAATTTAAGAGAAAGGGGCTTTCAGCTGATTATCCTCAACAGGCATCCCCATGAGACCACCGACTACATCGGTGATGATTTTAAACAAATCCATAGGTTCATTTTTCTCTTTAGAAGAGATAGTTTGGTTGATGACGTCTGCTGAGAACGCCAGGAATAGCACCGGGTTGCCAAACATGAGGCCACGTGGGCAGAACTTGTCGCCAGCGGTATGTGCCGACAAAGTGGTATTAGTTATGGTAGGGTCAGAGCTTTTGTTGACAGGAGGTGGACGATGATAATGGCCCTGTTGCGACTGCCGCTGCAGTCTGCTGGAAGGGGAGGGAAGTCAGAATTGTCAAATGCGGCCAATCTGTGTAAAACACCAATCTGCGTTTTAGAGTGTAGTGTTTCCATGCCTCTGCATAAGTCAAGTTCCGGGCATGTTTTATTTTTAAGACCGCTGATTCCTTTTGGAATCTTGATCAGCTTTTATCCGAGGCGCTGTGCTCGCCTGTACAGTTGGGACATTTAATGGGGCAAGAGCATTCTTTCCATTCGTGCTCTCCACCACAGTTGGAGCAACACTTCTTTCCACGGCAGTTGGGAGCGACGAGCCCGAGTCGGTTGCAGTTAAAACATCGCAATGGTTTTTGAATGTACGATTTCACTTTGAACGACGTGCGGTATATCTCACTCTGACTTCGGTGGGTAACTGTGGAGAACAGAACTGTAGGAAGAACGCTGTGGGAAAGCTCGAATCGTTAATTTTAAACCTTTTCATTTAGGTAAATTTTTTGGGATTTAACTCTCCAGTAATTCATTGTCAGCAATGTCTCTGGGAACATGGCAAATCACTCCTTTTACTGGACACCTACTGGCTGGGCAATCGATGTGAAGATTTGGACCAATTTTTCGCCATCTGACAAAAACATGTTGTCTAGCAAAAGACTCATTTGTTGGGTGTTTTCGCATTTTATCATAAGGTTTCCGTTTCTTAATGGAATACATGCCTGGTAAATACAGATTAATTTCTTTGAGCTTTTGTCAATGAAACTTGGGTTGTAAGATCTAAGTGGTTTTTCCTCCTAATTCTGGAGCAAGACTGGTTGCAACATATTTATTCGCCAGTGCGCATTATGGCAGCTGCTGCCACTCCTTGCTTTCCTTTTCAATCCTTGAGCTTTTCCTGGAGGCTCACTATAACAATCAGATGACTCCAGTGAGTCGTCCATTGCTGGAGTAACTTAATGAACAATGGAACTACTTGAACCAATGCAACCACACCGCTGGAAACTGTCCGGCTGACGCACAAAGTGAAAGCCAAAGCCTATGATCACACGAAATTGGACGTTAAGCAACCTAGAAGCACGCAAACTCTGCAGTCTTTCTCAAACTCTCTCTTACTGACTGCGTCTCCAGAGTATAATAGATTTTTCATGATGTTTGTTGATGAATCTTTATAACTACATTGGTCTTGTAGCGCCACGATTAGTTTGTACAATGCCTGTGGTATCACTTCATTCGACATGTTTCATGCGTTACCTGCAGCTCTTCTGCACGCCGTGCGCATGGTAAGACTGCTGTACCAACTTACAGTCGAACTCTCCACCTACCAGCACCGAAGCGGACGCACTTACGACTAGGCCTCGGGCTAGCATACACCAGAAAATGCAAAGTGATTTAACGTTGCCTACTCCTCTACAGAACAAACGATGAGGCGCGCACCTCATCGAGATACCATGTAAAACACTCCGGGCAAGTAACGAGTAACATAAATCACACCAAATCACAACAGTAAGTACATTGCGCTCAGTTAAATTTGTAACGAATGAATTGTTGTAAATTTTGTGAAGTATCTTAGATGAATCCAAAAGTGCTGAAAACCATTAAGTTTTAAATGCCAAAATCAAAACGCACTTGTTCTGATTTCTGCCCTGATACCTGCATCGTACCACGTGCGTTATATCTTGTCATAATTATGGTTTAATACAAAACGCATCACCTTGGACCAAAAAAGAGCCAATAATTTATAACTTCGTCATACTGTATTTTGTGCAATTTTACGACTTCAATCAGTTTTTATGAAACGCATATATTCTGTAGAACGTAAAGGAATGGTGATCTAATTGAACAGTAACTTAACTAACAGGTCTTCCACTTCTTGTTACAGGCGAAATCAACAGGCCTGAGAATGCGATGTGTCCCAGGAGCCAGATTTTCTCTTAACGACCTTGTTTGTAGCTCCCAGTCAACATCATTAGGAAAATGGTTTTTTAAAGAATAAAGCTTGATAGTCACGAGACGTTAAAATGCAAACGTGACTCGATGTTAAACATCAGCGAATGGGACTCAATGGCAATCAGAGGCTCAGTCATAACTCGCCAACCGGTCGTGCTGGAGCAGCGTTTCTCAACCTTTTTCCACCTCAGCCCCATTTTGGTCACGCCTAAGAGTCGAGCACTCCCTACCACTGGCTAACACCTGGCTATCTTTAAGAATGAAGTAAAGACAAACGTATTCTTTTTCCCGCCACATATGTGACCTTCCCCGGCACCCCCTGAAAGTGATTTTAGCACCCCAGGTTAAGAAACCCTGTGCTAGAGGGTCAGTGAAGACACCATAAGATGCGTTTTTTTGTACATTCTAACAAACACAATACTGGTTCTGCATTTGAAATTTTTCCTAGCACTGCGACGTAACCATGACGTCCCTGCGATGTCGGATGTACCGTTAGTGTGAAACGGGACTAGAATGTGTATCTGTGGAAACTCTTTTTTTAAAAATTATGGTGTTATTGCTCATTTATTTTTTAATTTTTGCCAGTTTCTCCTTGATCTTTTGATTTACCCCCAAACACTGTTTGATCATTTGCCACTTGGACTTGAATGTCTCGCACTGTTGTCGTGTAACACTAAGCTAAGCGAAAACAAAATTTGTAATTTTCCACTGATTCATTCAGTTACCTCTATTGCAGAAAGAGTTTTTTTCAACTGGGTCCTCTTGCATCAGATGCTCCCAACGTTTTTAGGCTTACGGAACTCTGCAAAAGAGGTAATCAATTTGTGACCCAGTGTCTAATAACCCATAGCAATTTGCTACGAGATTTGATGACACGTTAAAACTTAAATCAACCCTGGTTTATTAACTGTCTGTTGTAGGTAATAGGACTAACGATTGCAAGAAACTGTTGAAAGCTTACGTTAAGTGAACAAACCTATTACAGTGAGATGCTAAACGCCCAGCATTTAAAGCTTTCTTGTGTGTTTTGTAACAGAAACAGAAGTAATCAAAAATAATTTGTACAGTAATCAACAAATACCATCACATGTACCAAAGTGCTTAATGAGTTTGGAGGATTTCCATATGCAGTGATGGTTAGCCTACAGCATATGTGTCGAAACAAATATCAGATAAAAGCCGTGAAAATTAATGTCAGAGAAGCAGATTCTTTTAGTCTGAAATGGTGGGGATCGAAGGTTGCGATTCATTACGATATCCAACCTGTATTCAGGGAAGAATTAGTTTAGTCAACCTTGCAAGATACGCAGCTGCAGCACAGCGAAAATGCAGTGAAACGTCAACAACTTCAAAGCGACATGCATCGTTGTTTCCGAAGCAACGAATTCCAGCTCGACTTTTGTTTCTGTTTTCAGCGGATATCAAATGGAAACCTTTTTCATCAAAAGAGTTATTCCTTCTGCTGATTTCATGACCAAGGTCACCAAATCAGCACAAACATTTTAGCTTCTTCCCGAACGGTGATCGTCTGGTCTGCTTGTGGTTTCATAGGCACTGTGAATAAAGCTTCCTTTTGTTGCCAAATACAGGGTGCTTTTCAAGCATTTCGACTTCAAAAGACTTCACGACAAATGCCTCTGTATCTCTTGCACCACTGTAGTCAATTTCTCAACACTGGATCATCTGATACAGCAGTAACATAATCCGGTAGTTGATCCTCTTCTCTCGCATTGCGAACTGGTCTTTGTTTCTTTTTGGTGGCGCAGCTGCAAAAACAGTTGAAATGTTTTATGGCAAGCCAGGGATGATTTAAAATATCCTCATATCACTGCCAAATGAAACAGCACAAAATCGCCACAAACGTTAGTGTTGATTGCACATTTAAGAAACTTTTCAAAAAACTAAAATGGCTTGGGATGGATCTTTCGTTTACCAAAAGTCAATTTAGAATGTATTGCTCAGCATTTTAAGACCAAACTAGAACGTAAGGTTTTCCTCCGAAAATGTCAATGCTTGATTTGCAACGCCTCCTCCTGGTATCCCAAACCTTGCTGCGCAAATAGTAAAACCGGTTAGACTGGTTTATCGAATGGCGAATGTTGGGAAGTTACAGCACTACTACGAAATGTGCGAAAACGATCAACAGCATTGCGCGTCGGTCCCTGGCTGCGTGAACAATGACAACGTCCGGGCTTTACCAATTAGCGAAAATTTTCCGCGCCAGGTATCAACACGTGAAGGCCACATTTCGTGCCCCTTATGCACCTGGAGAAGCAAATGTGGGACAGCACAGAACGCCTCCGCTCTGGGAAACCTGAAGGCTACACGAAAACAGCAATGTTACCACAAGCTTGTCATTGGAGATTGGAATATCGCTTCAGTTACAGGGAAAATTTTCGAAGTGGTTTAGGAAGGCAAATGTTACTTCCTAGATGATTGCGGAGCCTCCAACTAAGTTTCGTGGCTCTAATACTGTGGAGCTGCGCGATGGATGGAAACTTCTACTCCGGTATTGAAGTTTAACAATGCTTGCCCAGTCTAAAGATACTAGTACAACGCGAGCTGGTTGGTGGTGCTGATGTGTGGATTCCTTGGGGGAAGAGTGTGCATTGTGAAGCTGAAGTTGCATGACCATTGTGTTTGGTACAGGAAAACAGCCAAAACTCAAATGGAAAAAGTAACCCTTGGTGGAGCTAGGAGGTGAAACATGCTGTGTTAGAGACTTTAAAGAGCTTCTGGAAATTATTCAGCAAAGATAGATTTCTCAAACTGAAAGATTTCGCACTAAAAATGCGCTTGTACACTTTCTACGATGAAGCAAGTCAAATCTACAGTAAAAACATAAATTTAATGGTAGACGAAACACTGGACGATAGCCTCCTACTTCCTGCCACTAACACTGGTATTGCTAAGCTAAAGGAATGATAATGTCAGAGAAGCCTCGTCTACAGGCATCCCACTGATAGAGGTTTGTAATAAACTGCTATTTGCTATTGTGTAATAATTTCAGTGAAGCACTCAGGTATCACTGTGTTTAGTTTTAAATGTTGTGAATGTGTTGTTTATTACATCATTTTATTGGAAGTGGTCGGAAATTGTCATATTTTTGTAAAATTGCCCGTAGGTAAAAGTAGTTGGCCCACGCCGGATTAAGCTATTCACTCAGGCACATTGGTCACACTCAGTCTCACACTAGTAATGGATGTTTCAAACTTGTGGTTGCATATTTATAGATTCACTATGGGTTCTTTTCACACAGTAATCAACACTATTGACCATGCGATCGCACACACACGATCACGTGATCTCGAGGCTTGATCTATTGAGTCTTAAATCAAGCAAACAGAAAGAAACGAAAAAAGCCGGAGGTCACATTATTTCAAGTCAAAACAAACAACTACCATGGACGTCCGCAGCAATTTTTCCTGGGGGGCAACATCGACATTTTGCTTATCATTTTCAAGTTGCTGACCATGCAGTGTAAATGGACGTTCACAAAGCGCTTTACCCTTTCTACGCCACAAAGAAAATTTCCCATGTGTCGGTAACCATCACAAAAATGCGCTTCATTGGCAGAAATAGCCAGGTATACTACGATAATTTACACAGTTGGTTATTTGCACATTTTCAATGGAGGGTACTTCTTTACAAGCAAGCAATGCCTTGACCTTTAAAGAAAGAAGCATAGCGATGGTCTTCAACGAAACCACAAATTATGACTTTATTTTGCATATCAAGCAGGACCGCACACAGCTGATTTTTTTTGTGGGCCAAATCGGCTGCAGCTTGATGCTGCACCTAATAACTGAACATGTTTTTGGAAAGTTCGAGGGGATTTCCCGGATCCCCTCCCCCTGATGGTGGGATCTTCTAGCAAGACTTGCCAGTTTACAAACAAGAACTGCTAATGTCTGAGATCTCGTCTAAAGCGATCAATAAAAAGCTTGCTTGTCTTTGCTAGATTTTTCACGGTGAACGCTCATCACACACATGGCCATTGGAAGGATTTTTTCCAGAGGGGGCCAACAGTGGTTTCTCCAGGGTTAGCCGAAACGGTTTTTCCAGGGGGAGGGCAAAAGTGGTGAAACTTCATTTTACTCGCTCAAAACTAAGAAAACAACCATTCGTGCTAAAAATGTAATAGGAAAACAAGGAAATTTCACTGAGCAAATGTTTGTTTCAGCGTGCATTCAATTGCGAAACCATGTATGTAGACACACAACCAGTGAAGCGTTTCAAGCGTTGAAAGAACAATGAGATATATGTAGGCTACGATGTTGAATTTGGAATGTTGCCAGCGCGCGAGCATGACATTTCACTGCACAAAAGTCTGGTGACACAGCGCATTTACGCAGTTGCGCACCTTTGGGGGAACACTGCCGTTGATAATACACAAACCTGACGAGTAGACCTGTATGATGACACGACTGCGGAACAACTTACTAGAATAAGCACACCAGGCAAGCTTTACAAAATTGAGCAGATGAATCATGAAAACTCGTCAAAGCAAATATAACTTTGCACTCAGTATTCACTCTGAAGTCACAACCAAAACCTCAACGATTAAGACGTATTCCCACAAACCTGAATAGACGTATTCTGACAAGCCGCGTAGTTTTATATTGCGTTAAAAGAAGCCTGTATCAGTGTAGTTTGACACTCGGGCACGTCGGTCACACCAACAATGGAATTTTCAAACTTGTGGAAGCATTGCTACAGATTCATGCATGCTTCTTTTCACACAGTATGAAAAAAGTACGTGGCTTACCGCCATCAGCAGCCACTGTGTCGCTGCATTACCTGCAAAGATGTCTCCGGTCAGCAGTCACATGCAGCAAAACGCCTACTACCGCGACTTGAAGTGAACCTTTCAATATTTGTGACCATGCTCTTGTTACGCAATAAAACCAGGAGTAGAACAACCCGCTCGCAACTTTTGCAACCTGACTCTGCAGGCAAAGGAGTGGAGATGGAGCGAACTGCAAGCTCATCAATGCATGACACCAGAATAGTGAAACTGGCTCTTGTGCAGTGTGAGTGTCATACCGGCAAATAAACTGGCATTCCAAGCATTAAATCAGTTAATAGGTATTTACGCTGCTGACTTCAGATTTTCTAGAAATGTTTGGTTTTTAACCCAATTTCCAGGGGGTAATGCCCGTTTCCCCCCCTGCCGATGCCCATGGGCATGGTCATAATATAAATAATATGATACATGCCACTACATACATGTCGTCAGAGAAGGAAGCAGCTTTAGGCCTACCTCAGCTTGGTCGGATGTTCATTGCTGACAGCGACAGTTGGAATGTGAATGAAACGCCAAACAGCATAAGTGTTAGGCAGATGCTCAAGAATACTGAGCCAGCTGGCTGCTGACAATCTTCTTGCACAGCCAGCGAATTTTTGTCAGTTGGGTTATTAAGAGATAAATTTCAAGCACCAAATTTTCTATGTTCAAGTTTAAGGTAACTTGGTAAAAGAAAATATAAGGTATCAAAAGTTACAGAAACTTGTAGGTGAAAAGTTTGTCGCATACAATTTTTTCCAGTAAATTTGAGAAAAATTCCGGCGAAATATCCTTTGTACTCCCAACAATCTGTCTGCTCCAACACCTATGTTGAAGACACTGTTAAAAATTATTTAAGATGTTTTTAAAACAAGAAAAATGCTTTCAACTGACTAAATAATCAAATACTATTCACAAAACCTTTCTCATTCATTTTCACCAAAATGACCCAAATCAAATCATTTTCAATACAATTAAAAAGTCTTTTCATTTATATGCACAGATACACATCACAATTTCTGTTTTTTCCGCTTGACATTTCCAGTGCTCGAAAATTATTTTAAAATGCAGAGGTATTTTTTTGTAGTCACACACTTTTTTCGTTATTGCCTCTTCCAGGTTTGTTATGATGAAGTCTTAGGTTTTATTTTTGGACATTTTTCTAAAGTAATTTTGCGTGTTTTTGCCACACAGCACTCACAAAACCATTGTTACATCTGATGTTTTTCCAAATTAATTTTTCGATTTTTTTCCATTCGAATCAATTTTAACTTGTTTTAAATCAATTTTAACTTGCGAAGTGTTGCCTGGTTCGACAAGTACTTATTTTAAAGCAAGCGTTTTGGCAAAAGTGACCAAATGCTCTTCTGGTAATCATTCAGCTGTTTTTCTGATTTGTAAAAGTGTTTCGTGATTTTGCGAAACAAGTTGTGTCAGGATCAGGGCCGGATTAAATGAACGCGAAGCCCCGGGCAAAGTCTTGACCGCGAGGCCCCTAAACGCTTAGCGCAACTGCGCAGCATTTCACATGCCCTCGTTTCAACTTTGCAAAAGCACCGATCAAAAACGTCAAAACTGATAGAAAACGCGAAGTTAGCAGTTAAGTTCCGATTAATTAATTTAAATGTTTCAATGACGCTTTATTTGCCGTCATGACACCGACATTGTACAAGAACTAGGTTCACGGTTGTAGTGTCATGCAATGATTTGATTGCAGTTCGCTCACGTCCACGCCTTTGCCCGCACAGGCAGGTTGCGGAACTTGCCAGCGGATTGTTGAACTGTTGCGGTAAAAAATCTTCAAACGTTCACTTCAAGTTGGGTAGTCGGCGTTTTTTCGCGTGCGACCAAGGTTCCCTTTGCGTTTTCTTCCACCCAGAACTGATATTTTAGACGACCTGCGTGTCTAGGTTTTTATGAAAAATCGCGTTAAATCTGGGTTTTTTGAAGTGATAGTTTCATCAGCAACTTCAATGCGTTCAATGCGTTCAATAATATAAAGATACTGTACATTACAGTGTTTACATGCGCACTTCAGGTGAGAAAGTACGCATATCGGATGAAGCAGAACGTGTTCAAACGGTTTCATATCCTCATCATTGTTGGGGATATATACAATATTATTGTCTCTAATGCCAATTGAAGAAACTGGTGAAACAAATGATTGTTTGAATTGCGATGTTTTCCTGTGGATACAAATTAAAAAACAAATTTCAATTAGAGGAAGAAGGCATTGGGATTACATTTTTCTGAGATTTTAGATCCCGCTGCAGTTCAAGATTGCACAGCATTTCCTAGTTCAACAACAAATGTACTCGTACAATTAGTGAAAGATATCATCAACAGAGTATGTTACCAGCGTTATGAACAGTGGTGGGTTTAAGGTTGTGGGGGCCCGAGGCAAGACTAAAAAGGTGGGCCCTCTGATGACGTCATCATACTCAGCCAACCGTGATAAGCACTTTTGATCAAGCATAAGATATGGCCACCGAAGTATACGTTCCTGAGACTACGGCATGACTGACATAGCAGTAGGAGAAAATGCAACGGGGTGTTCATGATACACAACTTTGAAAACACTGAAAGGTGGGAAGACAAGGCTGGCAACACACAAAAGTTGGGCAATGGCAAGTTGGCGTCGCCCCACGTTTTATTTTCACGCCCCATTTCTCTGCATTCACTATCAATAAACTACAAAGCTTACCCCTTTGAAAGTTTCACACTTTCCACTTTGATAAAATGCTTGGTAGTTGGTAAACTCACATACAAATCTTTATGTGAATGCATGAAACCATAAACAACAACCAAGAAGATTTAAAACACTAAATTTGCTTTAAATTTCATCCTTCTTTCTGCTGCTCCACTTGGATACTTTCTGTT
>JGI24158J21664_10000595_pt1 | contig 34576 bp, 28 predicted proteins | sample Ectturendosymbi3_FD_21664 | JGI IMG/M metagenome (IMG submission 21664)
TAGGATTTTATTGTAGTTACCGCTTATAACAGGCTAGCACTAACTCACTCCCTGTGGGCCTACGCGGTTCAACAACAGCTGATAAAGCATTTCAGCATTGAAAAGCATAACTACTGACTACAAAATCTGTTTTCAAGTTAAAAATGGTGGGAGATAACTTTTGAAACTTTTGGTGAGGTTTTTCAATATTTTGCGAAAAACTGCAAAAGGTATGCCCTCTAGCGGCTAATTCTGACCAGATGGACAAAAATGGATGCGATTTTTGGACTCAGCGCCCCCCAAAACCCCCAAATCCGTCACAAACTTCAAGTCCCCAAAATTCCTGTATACCGGTGTAATTAATTAATCAAGCATTCACAATCAGGAAGGTAAAATTCGGCGAAAACATATTTTTGCAAATATCTTCAAAATCGTTGACATTAGACAAAAAATAACGCCGAATTCGGTTTCAGCGACCCAAAAAACATCTAAAAACACTAAAAAAATCAGATAAACAAAAATTTGTTGTCTAGTGATTTGATAATATTGAAAGTTTCAGTCGTCTTCTTTAACGGTATGGCTTGATCGGTGAAATTTGTAAACCTTCACTAGTTTCTCAGCCTTGTCTGCGCCCAACCTGTTTCGACATTTTGACCAAACCAAGCCACATGCAGAAAGCACCTTTTCAACACCGCAGAGGTGGCTGGCCGTGAACTTAGCCTTGACGTAAACGCGTAAGAATCTTCCGTGAATAATTTCTTTCTTTGATTTGCTGTGCGCGCATTTGCTTGAACAACAACACTTGGTAACAGTTCCACCAAGCTTTCTCATTTGATTAACTGGAAGTTTCAGACAACAACTAACGTAAATATGCAACATGCCTATAAAGTCTTATCATGCTGTCAGCAATTGGGACGACTTTTTTCCACGGGCAAACCTATTTTGAAATATCACACACAACATTTTAGTTCCTGCAAATCAAATATATTTGAATTTTTTCTGGCAGTACATTATCTGCAACAAACAGTTGAACTAAGCCTATAATCGCTGAGTATACATATAATATGGAAATTCAGCAAACTTGGTTCTAACGTAAACTTCCACAAACGGAATATAAGATTAACTGTAGGCATTCATCAAAAATTCATGTACAGAAGACATTATAATGTTGCATAAGAATAAGTCGCTGCTAAACTTACTTCACCACTAGCGTTGCAGTGAATATGTTGTTCTCGATCATTCGGTCGTTGTGAAAATGCAATGTTGCCTGATTGTTTCTGAATCACATCAAGTGGTATACATAGCAAACCAAAATGGACCCCAATTTGCACGAAACTAATTTCCCATAAAATCTCAAAACTATGAAAATTTCTATCGTGCTAACCTTGCTTGGATAAAACGTGACAAAAACCCATTGTCAAAATTTTGGAAACGAAATTCTTTGCCCTGACATTAAAATAGCGGCTCGATCGCGCGGAACAGCGTTGGTTTATTGACCCGGCAAGAGTTTAGCACGTTATCCTTAATAAGGTAATGACATTCACTGGAGAAATTTATCCAATCGCCAGACCGTGACGAAAGGCAACCAACCAAAAAAGAGAAAACAACGAAACGTGACAAAAACCTTAATATAAGCATTTGTCGTGATTGAGACGTGAGCGCGTACAACGCTGCGAGTTACTGAGCCCCACCTTGCGTGCGAGGTTGTGCTCGGAGTGGAAACCATTGCCGCATCTGTGTTCATGGTGGTAATAGCAGGGTTATCGTATCTGAAGAAGTAAAATTCCAGACAGTCTCAATGACTACTTTTCGCCACAACAAACAAGCGCTATACGACATTTTTCACTATGTTCTTACAACTACCAACACACCGCAAAGCAGCATCACTTACCCTTGTGCATATTCCCGTTGACTTCGACACTTGGATTTTTTCTTTTTGTGTGAATTGTTTTCAAGCAAAAAGTATCCGAAAGCAATTAATCCCCTTTGCGCAGGTAATAACGTTTTTGTAACATATCAAGCTCAAAGGGGGTTTAACCCCAATCCCCTTTCGCCCAGATCCTTGCAGATCTGAGCACCTGATCCACCGTGAGAGTCTGGCTGGGACCCAGCACTCCCTGCGCAACTGTATTGATGATCTGGCAGCACTTTCCCACGTATACGCAACACTTCGATCTGAACCTGGTCTGTGATAAAGATTATCCACCAACCAAGGAGGAATGATTCGATAACCGTCCGTATTTTTTGGTGCCCTGACGTCTTTGCATTGATTTCTTGTTCTTAATGTAGGCTAAATTCCCAATTATTACCGCCAAATAAACTATCACAAAAAAAAATCACAGAATTGTTACACAGTAGGCTATACAAGCGCCAAAATACAAAAATGATATGTTTTTCTCTCCCAATCCTGACCATTCAGTTTTTTTTTATTCATAATTTACTAACTGTCAAAATTCCGGAGTATTTTTAAAATTGTTTGCGGACACAAATTTTAACACCGAAATTCTGGACGTATAGCAATCCTAGGTAATAGAACCTTCTCAGTTCATTACCGTCTGACACGCTGCCATAGGAATAACGGAATGCCCGGCTACATTTCGGAGAATTACAGTAAAAGCGCAGTGAATCACGACAATACATGGCCATAAAATTGTTAATAAATTAACAGACCACTAATCTGATTGCTTTTGTTCTATGATGTGTAATTCAGTGGTGTTGGAGCTGGGGGTGAAAGCGCATCCCCAAAAGTTTTGATTTGCCAAAAATTTGGGCAAAACCTCAAATAATTTGGGCAAAGAAGCTTCGACAATTTTCAACAACGTTAATGAAATTACATTTTTGCTATTGAGTGTATCAACAAACGTTTATCATGTCATAGCAAACACATTAAATATATATAAAATCAACAACGTGTTTCTAGTAACTGTGTTTTAATTCGTGACAGTTGATGAGTAACTGACCCACTTCAAAGTTTAGGCAAAAGAAAACATTTAATTTACGTGTTTTTGTTGTACTCTGAGATAATCGAGCATGCTTAAGGGCACGTACTTTATATCAATAGAGTCCATGCCAGGCAAGTATGGTAATGCTTTTATTTTAACTACAGTGTATAGATGAACCCATTTTGCGATACTGTCTGTTGCATATATGTGAAGTTGAACAGACAATGCTGTGAGATTCACGACACAGTCATAATATAAATAATATGATACATGCCACATACATGTCTTCAGAGACCGAAGAACTTTAAGCCTACCTCACCTACGTGTGAGGAGCCTTGCTGACAGCAACAGCTGGAATGTGAATGCAACGCCAAACTTCAGAACTGTGTGGCAGATGCTCAAGAGTAGTCTACTGAGCCAGCTGACTTCTGAAAATGTTCTTGCACAGCCCTGCTTAGGCCTGTTTTTTCAGCTGGGGTTATCAAGAACCAAATTTCAAGCGCCAAATCTTCTATTTTCAAGTCTATGGCAACTTGGTAGAGGAAAATATAACGTAGGCTACCAACAGCTACAGAAATTTGTTGCACAAAAGTTTTTTCCGGAAAATCTCTTTGCACCCCCAAAAAAATGTCTGCTTCTACACTTATGGTGCAATTTCATCCACTTTTTAATCCAGGGCTGTGCAACATTTTTTGTCGGTGGGCCTTATAACCAACTTCAGACATCCAGCTGGGCCACACGAAAAATGTAGTTTTTTCATGTACATTAGGATTTTCATGCATGATGGAGAAAAATCGGAGTGTTGGCAAGGGCCACACTAAATGTCTTGGTGGGCCGGGTTGTGGCCCGCGGGATGCCTGTTGCACACCCCTGGTTTAATCCATTCACTTCAACTGTGTGATGCCTTTCACAAATCTCCGTTTTTCTTCCATTATGTAACCCTTCTCTATGACGATGACCAAATGTAGTAGTGATGAAATTGTTTCCGCGTTTGTTCCTCTTCAGCATCGACCATGTGCACCAACCAACCCGTACCCTGTGATCATAGGCGCAATTTTGTTGCTAAATGTGGGGGGGACAGTTTAAAGGGAAATCAATGAAGTCATCGGGTCGATGCAGAAGTAAAGTTTTATAAACACAGATTTCCAATCATGTTTATAGAGGTGTTTTAAAAGCAAGACTAATCACGCTAATACATCGATTGTGTATTATCATAGCTGTCAGCTGGAGTGCACAAAATGCTTGAATCGCATTGGTCGCACGTCACTGTTATAGTAGAACACATCAGTTTTCATGCATTTCATAAGAGGTGTGGTTTACAGCACGATTTGAACCTTTTTTAAGTTGCTTAACGTTACAAAGACGATATACATTTTTCTTGCACATTTCCGCTCTTTGTAAAAGCTACAAATATTTTCAATGCTACTGGGCATCATGCCTGCAGCCCCACCCCTACCAAAATCTCAATTGATATCCTCTTACCAGGTGGTGTATGCATTCTTTCAATCTCCCCTTGTTGGCCCCTGCATACATACCTATCTAGCCTACAATGTAATTTCTGCATACCTGATCGTTTGGTGACTGTTGTATTGTGACTTTTTTATGTGATGCAACTTAGCTCAGTCTTTTCACAATCAATTTTTCAGGTTGAACATCAGATTTTAATAGATGAAATTAATGTAAAAGTTTAATTCTAATAATTCTACNTGCATAACGACACGAAAATATATCTGAGTTAAACAGAAATAAAAACGTACAACGGTGAATTGGTAAAAATGGTTCACCGGATCAACACGAAAAGAATGTCCAGCAAAACTAGGTGTGATCAGGTATTAAGTTTTGGTGGGAAGTACATTTTTATGGGGAAAAGATTTTAGTTTTTACTATTATGTTTAAAAAAAATTTTGTGGGCACAATAATATTTTGGGGGCACAAAAAATTGGGGAGCACTGCCCCCGAATGCACCCCTTGGCTACGGGCCTGCTTGTAAAGCAAAAGTATCGCACTTGAATGAAAATTTTGCTCCATTATGTTTTTGGTTAAACTCAAGTAAATCAGGTAAATTAGATGACTTACGAGCCAATGCATTCAGCACAAGCACAAAGTGTAAGGGTCACGAAAAAATATATTTTGGATTTGTTGGTCACTATATTTTATCTTTGGTTCCTAGTCAAGTCCTTTTAAGCTATAGGTCAATATATAGCTAGATAAATAGTTCTCCAACGTTTTGATTGAAATCCAATTTACTAATGGCTGAAGACAGGCTTTTGCAAAACTGCACATCCTAAAACAGTCTCCACAATAGTGCTACTTTGTCTTCGCAAAAGCTTTGCAGATATTTGCTTGAAAATGTAACTTTCTAACATTATATACACTTAGGTTTACCAGACGTCCTGTTTAATCGGGACAGACCCGCACCCAGTTTAAAGGCTTTGTCCCGGCGTCCCGGTTGGTCAACCAAAAAGTCCTATTAGGTATTCAGTCAGGCGGCATAGCCCCACACGAATATTATCATGCTATATAATTAGTCTGTTTAACCAACTTGCTGAAAAATGACGCGTTTCAATGTTTCAGATGTAAAGGTAGCCTAATTGATACGTCATTGTAGTGGGTAACTGGTCCTGTACAGGGTTGACTGTTAGCGCATTGGCTAGTTGGATGGGGTGTTCTTTTTGCAAGAAAGGATTGATTTCTTACCGGAACTTGTTTGATTTCTTTCGAAGGCTCGTTGTTCTGAAGCATCCTGGTTTTCAACCACAAAAATATGGTGTGCCTATATACACTAGCATCATTAATTTTGCGCTGTCTGTTTCTCAATACGTGACAGCCAACGTTGCAGCAAAATCATTTACATTTCTACGCCTACCGAATCCGTGCTGTGCTGTAGTCTCTCACTGTTTCAAGAAAATAACCTTTCTAACAGTACACCACACTGGGTAGAATATCAGATAGAAGCAGTTAACCACCTTTCGCGGTCTCTAGAAACGCGCAAAATGTTAAATCATTTTATTGAAACTAAAGTTCATAAACAGAATCAGTGATACCACACCAAACTCTGTTTCAACATCAACTTGGCTATGTGTAAACATCTAACATGAAAAGCACTTCACACAAAACGTGGTAAACGTCACATATTTTTGGAACTTCTCCAAATATAAAACCTGAACAGAAAAAGTGGGGGAGACAATGGCATATTATAACTCCCCATCTGAAAAAGTGGGGGGACGCGTCCCCCACCAAATTGCGCCCATGCCTGCGATGGGTTGTGTATGAACAGTTCTGGTAACTCTGTGTTCTTCTAAGTGTGTTTTAAACACAAACGTAAATAAACAAAAAGAATCAAATTTATATCGAGAAAAATTTGGTATGAATTCTGCCGACAATAAAAACACTTCTTTCGGAAGATCTGGCATAATTTAAAGCAAACACATAGTAAGACTTTTTGTTTGTAATACTTCATGCAAATAGCATCGTGGGCAAATCTGCTAAATACTCGGAGTGAAGGTCATAAGACATAAAACGTCCAAAAAAACAAGTCAACTACTCTGCCACCGTCTGACGAAAACGATCATTTTTTGACGTCCCGTGTTACAGTCGAAGAGACCAAATGCGCTTCTACAGCCACTATTTTATTTGAATGTACGCAGCCACGTCGAAGCAGCAGAAAACGATGAAGTGTCTTGCCTTCATTACTTGATTTTGCCAAAAAGTTTGAGCGAAATTTCGGACACTGCTGCCTCGAAGCAGATCCTAATATTACGTTAATTTAAAAGTAATGACGTTGATGCTTTTGAATCTCTGAAACAGGTGACCACAAGACTGTTGGGGAAGGATTTACCGCACATAACTTGCCAAGCCTGTCAAACAGCGTTTTGCATCATCTTTCATCGCAGCAGTGCCTTTGTCAAAACCAAACGTTCGTAAGCCGCCAAAAAGTTATGCGTCTTCGTGTATTGCGGACTGCGGTAATCTCAAGAAAACTAGCGGGAGTCTCTTCAACCAGCAGGTCTGCGGGAGAGAAAACGCTTATCACCCATCCTGCATCAGACTAACTCACACACGCCATCGTGTGACCGCGACTGCGTCGAGAACGACACGCACTGATCGAACAGAAGAGTTTATTTCGACGAACAAGAAAAGACGCGGCAAGTGCATGGAACCAACGCAGCAGCAACGCAGGCGAGGCTTCACAAGAAATCTCGAACGTGGACGGTTCGACGCACGGCGTTCGACGCTCCTTCGTGGTACTTGAACCACAGCTGGCTGTTCCCAATGCCCGGGTCGCGCGCCGCTGCTGCTGGTGCTGGTTTGGCGGCATCTGAAAAAGACGCGAGGCATCCGATTATCAGCAGGTCGCGGTTCGGATAAAAGCGGTATTTGAGTGCGCCGATCGCATCATGGCAAAGTGCGTCCACTCCAAGAGTTGCGCAACCAATTAAAGCAGCGCCGGCCTGGTTGTTTGCGCGACAGGAATATGTTCAAGCGTCGGGAGAACAGTCTGGTCAGGGGCGATCGTTAAAAAAGAAAAGGGAGCGCAGTGTTTCGCTGGGACTTTATCAGTGCTTCCCGTTTAACATGCGGTCTGTACAGTTAATCTTCGTCATGTTGCTACGAAAGCTTTTAAGCGAACTAAACCGCATCGGACAGGTACAGTCTAATTAGCACCACGGAAAGTACGGTTGAGAGGACTGCTGCTGCTTTCTCCTGATCGTCGCCCACATTAGGACAGCAATAAACAAGAAAACGGACGAAAAAGTAATCTGTGGTTTGTGGTGTTCATCTCACGTGATAATTGCAACGCTTGTTTATAAGATGATGAAAATAGAATCAACTCGAAAACCATACAGTAAAAAAAACTGTCTTAAACCTACGAATATGCAGGTTTGTGAATGAACTCTTGACAATTCGCGAGTTTTTACGGGAAGAACTTCTCCCGCAGCAAAATCCGCCCACGTTTCAAGCACAAAAGACGTTGGAATAAATGGCATCCAACCGTCTTCTTACATGAAGCATTTAAATAGGAGTGTCACAGTCTCAGAAAAGTAGACGGTCACAAGTGCTTCAGAAAAGAACTGCCTTTACGAAATATAATAACAGCTGCATGCGGAAGCAAAACACTTAAAAATCCAACAAATTAGATTTGAAATTAAATTATCGGCAACAAAATGCCTCAGGCATTGGATTGTACGCGAGCTGGACATTGAATCCACGTTTCTTAAAAACGGATTCTACTCCAACCAAACGCTTATGAATTGGAATAGCTTTGGTTCGTTTACTGACGCAAGGTCTTCGACTTCATCTGCACTCGGCTGAAGCGAAACCTCACAAAATTATTGGCAGCATGCTACGGTTCTCAGCCAGCTTTCGAACGTTCTTTAAGTTTGAAACCATTTACAACTCATTGCCAAGCCACACTCAATACTTACTTCAGAAAATTAGCAACGCAAATGATATTTACCCGGAGGTGTGACGTAAGCGTTGTGATGGTTTAATGGAGGACGCAGAAATGTTATTCATTTCATATCCCGAAAATGTGAAATTCAGTTGCAATGTACAGGCGAGATTCGTCAGATGATTCTTTGCTTATTCACGCTGGCAGTTGCGTCACTATTGAATTACACTGACGGTAGGTATTCAACAACGTGATCTCAACAACGTTGAGTATAAAAAGCGGATTTTTTTTGCTGGAATGCGACCAACGCTCTGAATTCAAACGCGAAAGTGTGCGCTACGTTACCGCCTCTGAGAGAATTCAGCAAGCTATGGAAGACGAGCTACATTACAGCGGAGCCGACAAAAATCAGCCGCAATAATTCACAAGACAAGCGAAAGATCGCGTGAACAACATGTTGACGCCTGAAAAAAGTCGCACTTTTAAAGCAAATGTCAGTTCGGTTCCGAACGAGCGTCAACGGACATAACTCCCGGCTGAGAAGACCCGACCACCTGTCAATTGCAACAGGATCTCCCGATCAACCGAGTCGGGATGGGAGAAATGTTTATTAAATGTATCAACCCGGTCGGTATGAAAAGAAACATTGCGACCTGCTTCGAAACGAAGAGCATGAGGTTTTGACTGACGACACTTGGTATTCGGGTTACACGTAAGCGCTGAACTATGTCGGGATCGACCGACACATTCTGGCTGTTTTGCGCTTCGGCCGCGATTAATTAATTATTACACTCATTTGAAGCTGTCCATTTCTGCAACGATCGACTGACGCGAATTTCGCGAGGAGCGGCTCTTGTCACGCAGTTCACGAACACGCCGACTGAGCTGATTGCAAGGTAAACAGCCACTTCAACAACATGACAACCATCACACCAGCGACGACTTGCACAGAAACACGACGCTGCTTCAGGCCGCGCGAGCAGATGACAGTGACGTCAGCGCAAAGCCATGATCGCAACGCGACGACAGGAGCGAGATTTTCGGCACTTTCATCGGATCTCCTGGCTTTTTGACAAAACATTAAAAGCAAGCTGCGGCTCAGCCCGATAACAGTCGACATGAGCCCGGCTTACCGCCTGATCGCTGTCGACAGACGAGGAACTGACCGCGATTAAACACCGACAGAACATCGCTGAGAACGAGATATTGTTCGTTGTCTCACGGCCGTGGCAGCGGCTGATAGCGTTCTTGCAGGTACGATGATGGACCGCGAACGATGCGCTGATGGAACCGGGTTTTCGTTCATTAACGTTTCGGCATAAACTCGATTTTTCGAGAAGCTGCGACATCGCAGTTCGAGTCACACCGTTTCGCGTTCGGTACACGCAGCACGGACCAATCAGAGTGAAGCTGGGGCAGCGCTAAGCCGCCGCACAGAGCGCTTTTCAGCAGGGTTGCCATACGGCGCCAAATTTGGCAAATATTGCCAAAAAACACTGCTTTCCAAAAAAAATTGCCAACTTTTTCGCAAAAATTTTTGATGCCGAAAATTTGCCATTTTTTGAAATGGCAATTGTCACATTGAGTAAACAATTTATTTTGGATTATGTATCAAATGAATGCTCACACTTCAGAGAGAATATACAGCCCAACATTAATCGTTGTGAATTATCATTCTGACCACCCTCCAACTTCCGCTAAACCTAATTAGTGGTACAAAATTTTGCTTTAAATTGAAATATTACTTCCAGTTTTCAGCTACAAATCGAAAAGAATCATTTCACGTCAATTTATCAGAGGCAATAATCTAAACAGAGGATTTCTTTTACCTACCAAGTATGCACCTTATTTCGAATAAAACAGATCTAATTCACGCCTATCGCAAAAATATGAAGTATCGAAAGACCTGTATTGCCAAAAGCATTGCCATTTTCAAAAATTTTTTGCGAAAAATTTGTCATGAACTGGGCAAACACTTGCCAAATTCCTTGTCAAGCATCTGGCAACCCACTTTGGACAGCCAGCATCGCAATGACTGGCAGGGCAAGTGGCCTGCAGGGGGCTGGGAAAGCTTTGAGAAACACCGTCGTTTGAAAGGTTACGCAACATACATGTTACAGTTGAGGGCGCAGACCGGCCGCTTGAACGGCGCAACGCGGTCGCGGCGAGTGGACATGACAGAACCGGCTTGTTCAAATCCAAGCAAAGTAACAGAGGCGTGAATCGCGCTTTAAACTTCAGCGGTAACAGGAGCCGGTTGGTTCACATGTGAAACAAAAGTTGAACGTTGGAGCGCTTTCGCGGCTAATCACGAGTGGTGGGTAGGGCTTGGATGACACGCCACGAGTTTTTACTTGTATCCAGTTACGGGCGCAGGCGTGGGCTGTGGGAAAATTTTTCAAAGAACGAAATAGAATTCATTAAAAAGGAATGATGACACTACCCGGCGCGGCACCACTGCTTGGATAACAACTGCATTCCCATTTTGAGGAACTCCGGATAGTTCTGCGCTTGCGTCACGCAAGAAGTTTTTAAGTTTCTTTTTAAAGTTTATGTGCTGAACTATTGCCGTTGCTGCGACTCACGCTCCGCAAAGAGATGGTGTTGCTTGCTGCATAACTCAGCGGTGTGTCTTCGGTAGCTGAACATACGCTGCATATAGCAAGTCATAGCTTTAATGATCATCCCAGAAATCTCCAATAAAATTCTTGTTTCAGACACTGGCATGATCAGACAGGAGACATCCGTTTTCCTGGATTCTTCGTCTCCCACAAAAAAGTAAAAAATCACGATGGTTGGCCAAAAATAGTGAGCACTTTATGATTTTGAAGGAAAATTGTGGTGAATTTTTTGCTTGTACAAAGCAAAGAGCTGTAAAGGAGTGGAAACGAAAACCAGGACTACGACTGGTGTGAACGTAGGAAACGGTGAACAGCTCATCAAAGAATGATAACCAAAACTATAAGCATGGCACAGTAAACCTCACATCTCAAACACATCTCTTCAAAACCTTGCCAAGTGACTGGACAGACATAAACGAAACGATTAAATTTCTTCGAAAACCTAAACGACGATGGTCGACTGGATATCGTACGATAATACGATATTGCTGATGGCAACAATGGTTATGTTCAACGGAAAAATATCTATTTACGTCGCTTCGCTCTTCCAGACGTTGCATCATTAATACCCATGTGAGACAGCAGGAGAATCCCGACTGCATGTTGCCACCACGGCCTGGCGCGCCGCCTTCAACGGTGCCATGAATTGGAAAAAAGGCCCGAAATAAGAAATCGGATTCAACCAATTTTGGTGATGTGAATGCGGTGGTTCTGAATGAACACGTATGCGATTTTTAAACTCTGACTGCGGAGTTAAGAAGCAGCTGATTACTGGGAAAGCTTCTGACATTACGAGAAAAATGCATGTATAGAAAAACTTCTGAAGAGCAAAAGAGAACAAAATTGCGTCATGTAAACAACGCAGAGGCTTCTTTCAAAAATGGCCTCAATCTTGGCACTTAAATCCTTTGATCAGTTAATTTGANAATAGTGAAAATAAATCGGCAAGCTTCAGGATGACACAATGTTTCCTTCAAAATGTAACCGGCAGAGTTTACGCAACTTGGGGAACGTAGTAGGCCGGTTTGACGCAGGACAGTTCTGATGCTGCGCTTGCCACTCTCGCTCAGTGACATTTGTCGCGGACGTAAACTGCCACACCGTTCTCGAAAAATGGCAAGAGCCGTATGTCCGGGCGACCTCCGGGAGGCAGTGACAATAACAGCATGGCCCTGCGCAACAAGCCTCAATTACGAGGCTACGGTGAAGCTACGACACCTGCACTGCCCTGATTGCGCGCTACTTGAACAGCAAAGAATAACCGCTCATTCTCACATCAAAATAGATTGCGCGTGTGGCCGCCGTTGACGTAGGGCGTAGTTCTTGCTGCGTCACAGTGCGTCGCAGCAATTGAATGAGTTGGCGATTCAGGTCGAACTGACCCCGCAACAAGCATGGCTTGGAAATCACCCGACGAACAGAAGTAGCACGAACTTTTTGATGATACAAATGCTGCAGAGTGTAATAACGAGCTCGTAATGGAGGCGAAAATTTATGGGCGGTGGAACAGGGGGGTTGGAGATACAAGGAACCTCCACTACTTTGGTGCGAATTTAGTTTTTTTTTATAAAGGACATCATCTTCAAAATTTGTCAGTGCCTGCTTTTGAGTATAGAGGAAGATTTGTTTTCATCATAACTTCGTTGCATGGTTATCCCGAAAACACGCGTCAGTCCACCTTTCACTGATGGCCTGGTACAAAACATCTCTGTCACGATCACAAATTAGCGATCAGTCTGTTGGCAGAAAGGGAGCTTGGGATGACCGGGTTCGCAGTAGAACTTCAAATACCTGTTACTCGCATAAGAGGTTGGCGCCCATAAGCCCAGAATTTAAGGATGCANAGTCTTACTAATGAATATGACGAGAACGTTTATCGGAATGTTGTTTTTGATTTTGTTTTGGCTGTTTCAGAGTATTTTGACTGACTTTGTTTTTTTGATTGCAATGTTGTTTGAACTTGCTGGCATTACTTGAAAATTGGCGGCAATCCTGTTTACACATTTTGGAGTTCGTGTTACTGACACACAACATGAAACTTTCTGTGATAAAATCACAACAACTGCATGTGCATTTAGGCATTTCAGTTTGTTAGAAATTGCGCGAAAAGAGCATTAAAAGATTGCGTGATCAGCGACCACGTCACGCAATCAATCAACCGCGATGTGGGCAGCCCGCCTACCTCGGACCCCCACTATAAGATTCCTCCCACCGTCCCTGCGAAGATTACATGAAAAGGACACATGGGAGGGGGAGGCGTGATGGTTCCGTTTGCGTCGAGGCAAAGAACATTTCCAAATTTGGGAAACGATTTGTCGAGTCACGGCCCTTAAGTTAAATGTAAACGAAACAGATTAAAGACTTAACTCGCGGAACAAGAACTTAATACGTTCGATGGAATATGTGACAGCTGTTCGCGTACATCTGCCATCGGCGACACGACACGAGAAATCACATGTTGTTGTCCAATTACGGCGCGATCAACGGCCGCTTGCTTTATGATTTCGTCATCGTTTCGCAGCATTCTTCGTCGTCGGGAAGTCTTTAACACAACGCTACGTATCGTATTTCTGGGACCACGCTATTTGTTCAGTGACAACTCCTCAAGCAAGACTCAGTTTTCGAGTCAAACCGAAACACTGACCTGCAGCGCCATCTTCCGGAATCTTTTTGACCGACTTGAAACGACTGAAAAAATCCACAACCGGCTGCAACACAAAGATGCGTGCGTAAGACACCGTGCTTGCTGCGCAGAACTCCCCTAAAAGAAGTACAGATTTGAGAAATTGAATACTAGGTCCGTGTGGGCCTGAAGGCAGACAGCGGCAGAATGCAGAGCATCCAGCGCTAGCATGCTCATGCCGCGATTTGTTTACATATCAGTTTTGAGAAGTGTTCAGGAAAAAAGCCCGAAGGCTCGTTTGAATAATGCGATCACACAAAGCCGGACAAAAATTCTTTACACCGGCTGTGGGGGGATGAAAACGTGGACAGGAGCCAACTGTGGAGAAGCAGAACTGTAGATCTGCGAAATGCTGGGTTCACGATGATAAGGTTAGTGTCACGTAAGCGCGTCGGTTTCTCATTGCTCGTCGGCGTATCAAGAACATGTGACGTGTCGAATGTGTGACGCAACGGCAGTGAGGAGAAAGGTTTGAAAAGGTAGAGCGCTTGAACAGCACTTTTTTATAGAACATATCTGAGCAATTCTTCCGTGAAACAGTAACCCAACACCAACAGGTCAAAAAACGTAAACTTGGAAATGACGATTACTAAGCGGATATGTTCTATTGCAACATGGGGCGTGTTTAGAAATGAACCTAAAAAGCGCTTTGCAACTGACCCACTACGAAAAGCNCTACAAAATANAACAACCTTTTCTTTCGGCGCGTCCACAGATTTGGCAGCAGATGACAGTCTCTGCAGGTGATTGGGGAGAGGGGTTCCGATATTGTTGCTTGCTTTCTTTGGCTAAAACAAAAAAAAGTGGTAAGATTACATTTGAGCGAATTATCACTGAACGGACAAACTGCAAATCACACGCATCCAACGCAGCGTCCGAAAATTTTCAAAAAATTGTTGGGAGCTTAAAAGTTTAAACAATTACCATCGAAAATTCGGCTTTACATGCGAGGCAAGTAAATCTTAATTTTTTATTAGCAGAACTTCATCATGAAACCTAGATGTGGCGTGGGTAGGACAGACAGACCTCACCTCTTGCTCTTCACTTCTCCCCATCATGATCCTTTCGCTCCTCCTCATCCTCTCACTCTCAACTTCCCGGGAAATGATTTGCTTCAGCGGGTAGCTTATGTTCTTTCTCGCATTGTTCCCGGTTTGTTCAACGAACCAACAAACATCTGACATTTTCCTGAAATATTCAGGTAAAGCGTTTCGGTTTTCGCTTTCTTCCCGAACAAAACCTCGATCACATAACTTCTGTGTAAAACACGCTGATCTACTGTTTTTGGCAGTTTGCATAGTTTTTGAAGTTTCAAGACAAGATCTTTTTTTTACTTTTGCAGTAAGCTTTATGCAGTTGCAAACCGCATTTTGCTTATGCGGAATTTTCAAATAATCTTACAGCCTGACTGGTGCAGTGGAGCTCGCGCCTCTCAAGTTGATAGGTGCGGGTTCGATCCCCGATTGGTTCGCAGTAAAGACTTGGGTGAAGGATTAGCAACGTTTTCAGTCTCACCCCTGGCGTCAATGAAGGATGCCTGGGTCAACCTTCGTTTGTGACGTGGTCCACGGCGTCATGTTAGCGGTGATGATCGCCAGTGGATCATCCGTGCGCCCTTAACCTTAACGGGGGACACAAAGTATCTCCTGTGAACTTGAACTTTCCAACTAGTATCACCTTCACAGATAAACAGGTGTACAGCGTCGAAAAGTACAGACACCTGCAAATTTCGTTCCAAGTGATATGGATGTTTATCGATCATAGTTAGGGAGGCTCTCAACGCCTAAATCTAATTTACCGGTATTCATCGTCACGATCACAAAAACCAAACCTAACACGTATACGATCAGACCCGATTTTCCGCTACACATAGTTATAGTTACGTAACGCACACACAACGTACAAACTGATGGCGGCAGATGCGAGATTGACGTAGGCGCACATAGCACCCCTCCCCCGCGTGCTTCTTTCACACGTCACACAACATCCACTACACGCAAATGGAAATATAGCAGGGATGCTGCAGGCAGTGTGTCGTATTCGCTCTCACCAAAATCGACGTTCGACAACTGCCCACGCGTACGCGCAATATATCAGCTCGAAACAAAGCACACTCGTGGCACAACGTTCGTAAATCGGGTGCGCCAGTAGCTTCGCCTTTGCTCTGTAAAACCAATTGTGGATCACGCGGAGTTAGAATGGGATTTACCGGATTAGGGGGTGGTGCTCCGTGCAAGTGGAACTAGTCACGAAAAAGTACAATTTTCTATGTTATCAGCAGCGGTTTTTCTCTCATGAACGGAGCGGAGCCGCCTTTTTCGGTTGAGCGTGCCGATGGTTCCGACCCATGCCGAGCTTCGTTTGACGAAAGCAAACTTACGTGCTTGACAGCCGCACTGGCGAATTGATGTATTGGGGGTAACAGAATAAACAACACGCTCAGAATAGCGGGCGGCGAAAGCGTCCCTGGCCCACGCACGTTTTATTCAATTGTTTTCGGGGGCCGAGGCGAAGCATGTTTTCCCTCCATGTGAAACAAAATCCCTACAAAAATTGCCAGCGCACAGAGTAAAATGGCGAAATGTTTTATGTGACCCGATTGCTTGCACATGCCTCGCATTTGTTAAAAACTTTGATTCTTTTGCTTCTTTTCGCAGTGATGTGAAACAGTGCCGCAAACATCGGTCAGCGAAGCTCTTTCCACGTGAGCTCGCCACTGACCTGGTTTGAGGACCTGCTCAGGGGTCGGCGACCTTTCTAACGCTGGATACGAGTTGTATCACGTGTCGGAATGTTAATGACTGCGCGTGCCAAACATCTTTTTGTGTGTACGAAACGCTGTCTTTGGTAAAACCAACTTGGGGCAACCAGACCAACTCACGGTTCAAGTACGTATTGATATTGCCCGTCATCGGTGCGTTCCTGTCGATACGTCAAGTTGTACGAGAGCATCGATTGGATCAGGTCCGACAACTGCTTTTTTTCCGCAGCGGTGTATAATTGCATGTTGACCTTTAAAAAAAAATAAAAGGTGATGACGACGCATCAACGCTCGGGGTCGTGCGACCTTTCCATCCTGTCATTCCGGTAAGTTTGTGAATTTCAGGCACAAAATCGTTACAAAAGAGAGCGATCCCCTTTTCATTAAACAAAGCAGGGTTTCACGTATTTTTGAACGACCTATGCGCAACCGCTTGCCTGGAAGCTGCGACGACTGCGAGGATAATACACCTGGCCATTGCGTCCCATGAGTTTTGATGTGAAATGCGAGAATAAGGAATGCAACCTACTCAGTTTCACATTCGTAGACGCAAAACGAATTGCGCGACAAGTTAAACGGCAACATCGACGACTTCACGATCAGCCAGATCAACAACAAAACTAACAAGCACAAAATCTGAACGAAAACCGGTTTAATTTTTTCGAAAGTAACTTGAAGTTCTTCTCAGAAAAACACTTTCGTCACCACCCACGCGTGTGCGAGCTGCTGACGGCGTTTAAGCTTACATCACGAAGAGAGATGGCATCTGTTTTTTTTTCTTCACTGAGACATTTCGGTCATTTTTTGCTGAGACAAGTCGGTCATTTGTCTCAGTTGTATTAATAGGCCATAGCAGTGTTCATTAGCCTATATTTTCAAACATTCTGACCGAAATGACTTAATTTTTTTCGGACATTTCAAAAACGTTTCGGTCTATGGCCGAAAAAAAAACAGGACGACGTCATCACACTGCAAGTTATTTTTATGTATCAAGTTCGGTAACACCTCCGAAACTTTCTCAGTTAATCCATAAATACGACAATGGCAAAAACCATGGTCAGCCGCACATTTTACGCGTCTCCCCCCTCAGCGCGATCTTCCAGGTCAATTGCGAATGCGTCGCTGACGCGAAATCGATTTCGTAGCAAAACAAATTGCGATCACATTCGGCTGCGTCACCATTGTGGCGTCTTGATGCTGAATTGTGGATATGTGCAGTCAGAAGCACTGTAAAGTTACGAAAGCAGAGCGTGGCAGGCCGATTCCTGACATGCTTAGCAGCCAAACCTGGAGGTTTTCATTCTCATTTAAGGAAATGTATCACTTGTTTTTTTGCTTGGCCATGGGTGTTCACGATTGTTCACTTAAGCGTGGGAGGAGCAGGGTTGTGATTTCCAATGATAGAACTCAGAAATAACATTTGAATGAGACGCAAGCTGTTCTCTTGGCCGCGCACAAACCTCCGTTTGCGATGCAACCAATGAACAATCGTGAACACCCATGGTCAAGCAAAAAAGAAAGTGATTTATTAACCCAGGGCATCACAAACGCTGGGTTTAAAATATACAATGCTACCTTACGCTGACAATGTCGCAAAGAGTTGGTCATCGGAGCGCCGTAGACACAGCTTTTGGTCTTTCTTTGCGAATCACAAAATCTTTTGTCTTGTTAAAACACTATCCTGGAAACGTTTATTGTTGGACCAACACGTGGTATTTACTTAACCTCACAAGATCCCATGCAGCTTGTTTTTTTGTTCGTTTTCAATGCTTTGGTAGACCTTGCGTGCTTCATGAATGGAAGTATCAGAGTTAGTTGATGCTCAAGGAGAAGGAAGAAGGTTCAACCTGCAGCTAAAGATTAAATAAACGAGCTCTGAAGCGGAACGTGCTGATTTTTTCCACGCTTCAGGTTGAAGTGTTCAAACCTAAACCGATTCCGACCAAACCTAAAATATTGCTTTTCAAACCCTCATTCTCAACGCGAGCAGAGATCAACTCTTCATTTCAAGCAAAACATTTGGCAAGCGTAGCTAGCAACAGCTTTATCTTAATTGTTCACGTCATGCACATCACACCCTTGAGAAATCGCAACGCTCCGATTGTGTTTGCCAACTCATTGCGGCAACCAAAGGCTTGGTTACCAACGAAGCGCTGCTCTTACGCACAGTCACGCTTGAGCGAATCGTAAAGCGGCCTCTTAATCCGTTATTGATGGGGTTTGCAGTTACTCTATAAATGTCAGACGCTCCTTGCAGGCTGATTAATATACGTGCGTAGGTTGCGTCAAGGAATACCATGACTGGGATTCCGACACTCCTTAGGTATACAGCTGGTTGGGGTGTGCCACATGATCACAGAATGCGAAATAGGGTCGATTTAATTAAAAACCAAACCTAGAACACTGCCTTTTTTTACTTTTTAAGGATCCATGAATGCAATGTTACGTAACTCCAGTTTTGGTATTTTCCGCTCAGCGATTAACTACCTTATGCAGTATAGTGAAAAGGTGATGGAGTGGAGACCGTGAAATCCCAGATGGAGACTAAAGACAAGAAAATTGATTGGCTTCGGCTTTGCCAGTTTTCTTCAATTTGTCAAAAAAAAAGTTATTGGCGCTTCCCAGCTTTGATTTAATCACTTTTGATCCATTTTTGGCAAATTTTTTGTTTTTTCTTCCCCAATGTTAAAATCTGCATGAACATCAACTCAGGCTGAACCAAGTAGAGGGGTCCGTCTTTCTGGGGGCCACTATTTGACGTTAGTGTAACGAAATCGACACGCCCAATTTTGAAACCCAGCTGCGCTCAACCACATGTAACAGTGTATCAAACGCGCCAGCCTCAACGCATCAAGTTCTCACGTTAAAAGTATTTTATGCAAAACATGTTCCTTCAAAACACGACACTGCACCTTCAAACAACCAAGCTTCCTCACGACGAATCGCGTTAAAGTCAAAACAATCATCAACAGCGATGGCAAAGGTGCAGCGTGGGTGACTAGCAATCAAGAACATTCTCCACAAACAAGTTGAAGCAATGGTGTTTGAGTGATGGCGAACCCATCAGCGCAGCAAAACGCAACGGCCCAGGGAAAGTTCTCTCTTCAATAATTCTCAGCGTCCTTTGAAAATGTAAACTCTGAATATTCACCACGGTTATCTGATACTCCGATAAACAATCTCATTACTGCCATGCACCAACTCGCACAGGCGCAACAAATGTTAGCCGCAGGATCACACGCACATCAAAACATTTTGTCCCTGTAAGCACCTTCGCCACCCACTAGGTTGAAGACACAGCAGGGACGACTTACCGGACGCAACGAAGGACACATGATTGCGAGTAGATAGGGGAGGAGGTCGAGAACGGCAGCAGAAGGCGACGTGAAGCAGCGCGACGATGGGAACATGTCGAGGAAAAGTGACGAAAGGAGGTTTTCACTTCTCTGCATCCTTTGACGATTCTGAAACGAAAACCCTGGTGAGCCAAGTGGCTTCAGACTTCATGGTGAGAGTCACCGGCGTAGCCCGTTCTTTTTAACTGTATATAAATAAGGATGGTCTATTATAAGGCCTGTACTGTATCAGCAAAAATGAAGATGCTGATCATTAGAGCTAATGTTTCGAGACTGATTGATCCATTGGCTGAAGCTAACTGATTTTTTTAGAAGGCAAATGTTATTCACTTACATTATACTAGTCACATAGAATGGTAGGCAAAGCCAAGCGTTTGAATAAGTCGTAAACAGAGATTGTAAGTAATCTCTAAGCTGAGCCAGTCAAATCCTCCAAGTAAACGAAGCATCGCACAACAGCACAATATGAGTCAGGCTGCCACTGGAAAAGTCTGGGCGAAGCGAGAAGTTATTCGTAAACGTTCTGCTCAGATGTCTGAAGGGACGAAAAATAAAAAAGTTAGTGCGCCTGTCGCAGAACTGGAAGATAGTTTGTATCTTTGCATTGATAATATGCGTAAAGCAAACTTGCTCGTTCCGCCTTCATTCCCCATTTTGAAAGCAAAACAATTTGCTGAACAACTATCAATATCACGGGAACGGTTAAAGCATCATGGCAGTGGTTCAGCCGTTTTAGAGAACCCCGAGGATTACACCAACTTCTTCACGGTGAAGGAGCGGGGATAGACAGACAAAAACCTAATATTTCGGGTGCCTTGGATAAGTTACATGCCGTAAGTATGATCCCGGATCCCGAAAGTGTATGCAACATGGATGAAACAGGCTTTATTTTTTCGACTGCTGTCCAAGTACACCTTGCTTGTGCGATTTGATGATGCTGCGCTATAGCTGGAAACAGCCTTGTGATATGGCAATTATCGCAGCACAAAAATATATTTATATCTCAAAGAAGTTTTGGATTTCTACGAACTTGACGAGATGTTGGAAGGCCCGCAAAAAAGAGCAAACAAAATGGCTACCTCGAACAGCAGCAGCTGCTGCTTTCGGGGACCCTGCTCATATGCCAGATGCAACTGAATATATTTTAAGCTTGTCTGGTATGCGATATCGGATGTGACAATTAACAATGCCTTCAACAAGGTTGAATTACTGATTTTGGGAGGTAGAGCTGATGAAGAAGTTAAGGTTTGATGGCTGATCTGTTGCGTAGCTTCAAGACATGTTCGCGACGAAAACAAGGGATAATGAAGATGGGAGTGATCACACGCTTGCCGAAGAGAACGATGTCATTTTTGGTGGGTTTGAGCATAGGTACAATGAAGTCCTTGAAACTGAGGGCAGATGTTTGTGCCCTGATGTGCAAGCTCAAACAGGAAATGATTATAAGGAAATGAAAAATTTCTTCGAACACTTTCAGCGAAAGTTAAAGCAGGTTATTTGGAAACAAAACGCAAAAGAGAAAATAACATGCATCAGCTGACGACCCAGTCGTGAACCTCAGCACAACAGTGTTGCTTGTTTTTATGACAAGTTGTTGGGTTTGCTGTTCTGTAAATACCAATAAATTGCTGAAAAACTTAAATCCAGAGTTTTTGATAATTTTTAGCGAACTTAACCGGGAAATCATTGTTTAACTGGAGTTGAAATTACGGCAAATCGAGATCCATTACGATTATAAAGATTTCAGCAAAAAAACTAAAACCGAAAGCAGTGTGCTTCGCAGAGCATCTGATAAAATCAAGTATACAGCAAAAGTACGCTTCAGGTCGAACAAGAAATACCAAGAGTCGCAAACCTCGCTCGCCGTTTTCGGAAATAATATTTTCGGCGGCGCGACGCAGGCGAAGAGCAGGTGAAAGACGACGAACAAATACGGAAAGTATCGCGCGAGTATCCAGTCCTGGCGGGAAGCGATCCACTGCGTCACTTCGTCGTAGAACGTCAGCCACTGAAAGGCTTTGTTCACTGACGTCATACCGAGGTCCTTGGATTTCATCGAGAGAAAGTTTTCGTAGACTCCCTGAAAACAGAAGCCGCCAACATCAAACGCGCTCCACAAAGATCGCTCACAGCTCTTCCTGTTGCCCCGCATATATCCACACACAGGCCAGGAACTAGGGGGGAGGGCAACCGCGTAATTATCCTTTCCCCGAAAATTTAAAAAACAAGCTTGGTTGTTAGGTACATCAACAAGCTATAATCATTTTGTCCCTGTCCCCCCCCCCGAAAATACTAGTTGGTTCCGGCCCTGTCAACATAGAGCTAGGGAGGTAGTTGCTAATCTAGAACAGCTATGTCCAACCAAAATTGCTTACTGAGCCAAAAATTATGTCAATATCTTAACCAGGGCCGCAAATTGAATGACTGACTCTGATCTCAGCAAACAAAATTTAGTTTAAGCTAATTTACTGAAACCGTTCGAATCCCAACTGCAATGGTAACGACACTTTGGCACATTTGCTCACTAGCCACTCTGTAAGTGTGATTTCATAGACAAGTTTAGTGCCAATGGAACAAGGGTAGAAATCAGAAACTGTTTAAAATTTTGGATAAGGCGTCAGTGGACATATGGAAATCTCCCAGCACGTAGTTGTGGATCTTGCGTAAGGCATCTGTCACTGGACAGGTTAGCCTTGCTGAGGACCACCCGCACCAAAAATATCAAATTTAAGATCACCAATGTAAGGACAGGTTGTCAGCATTTAGGCTACTTATGCTACAGCGAAAACAAACTGGGCCAGATGCGTCCCACCAGTTGGACGAACAAGTGTTTTGCCATTGTCTCAACTTCGACATGAAGATTCTTTGTAATACGTGACAATCGTCGGCGGAAACCATCACTCCAAAATTACTAGGAAGTAGCTCGTGTCAATATACCACGTGAAAGACCGATCGTACTTGCTGGCATTGATACACGCAATACGAAATCATTTCCGGTCAGAGAGAATCGACTTGACGAGGCAGGTGACAAGAGGGTTCGGAACTAAACCTAAAATTCTTCCGCGTTCCAACATCGGTCACCGTTAGTAACCGTCATGCACAAAAAAAACATATCCGGGACGGAGTTTGACACCTGCAGGGTTTTTTCGTACTCCCCGTTGACTGTGACCACGTCAAGAATGTGATAAAATCTGCTCGAAAACAGCGACACCTTCTGGCCGTCCATCACTCGCTGCTGAACAGTTTGAGCGTCGCGGTCGATTTTTCTGCAAAAGGCGAAAAAGATGCACACCAGGGAAAAAAAAGAGCTGCTTGACTCCTACGCATCGTTCAACCTATTAAAATGCACATCTAACAAGGTGACAAAGACATGCATATCTAGCATAAAAACTACATACACATGTGGCAATACTCTGTACGCCGGTAATATTTTACCCGGCAGCATGTCCAAACGATCATGCAAACAGAAGGCCACGCAAAACTTTACTGGCACATGTTGGTTGGTCTGTTCTTCACCACCCGTGATGGACAGCGTTATCACTAGGGCAACCGATTTTTTGACCTAAAAACTTAAAATTTTGACTTTTTGACCTGTCAATTTCCTGCGTTTGCAATTGAAACGCGGAATACAAAGCATCAAACCGATAGGTCAAAAATCTTTTTCTGTTGAAATGAAACAAAAATCAAAATGTGAAAGACCCAAATGAAACTAGAGGTAACAAACCGTAGACGAAAATCGATCCAAACGCACAAGAGAAATGTCCAGTGTTAACAAATCTCCTTAGGTAACTGAGAAGGTTCTGCATTGTTATACTTCAACATCAAGTACTTCCACGCCTAACGTACTTTCAATCGTTTAGTAGCGGGCAAAACAACATTATCACATCAAATGTCGCAAATAATCCAGTGTTATGGCAGAATTGCAATTAAACTTGCAAAAGCATGACAACATTAGTTGTTGTAGCTTCAATAAATAACGATAAGAAAAAAAAATTACTGCAAGAAATTCCGACCCAACGATAAATTTTGACATTTTTTTGGCCAAATAACTTTGGAGTCGTTCATGGTATCAACGTGAAATTTGTTTTGTAGACGTTTCATAAACTTTAACAAAGGCAGAATTTTGACTTTATTGACTTTTGGTTGCCGTAGTTACCACCCACACCGTAGCATGGTGCCACATCACGTGGTTTTTCAGTGAACCAATCGCATTTCGCGAATGTCGCAACATCGAGTACCAACATCCGGTCTTTTACGAAATGAGAAGTATGTACACTGCTATATTACATTTGCTTTATTCAAGTTTTAGATGGGGGCAATTGGGTTATAGTGGATTGCTATAATGGATCGCGGTACCAAAAAGGTTATAAACCACTGGTGTAAATATACTTCTGCTGATTATATTAACGCAGTGCTCACACTGATATGGAACTGTTTGCTAGCTCTGATGTTTACAAGTAGATTGGTTAAGAGTGCACATAAATTGCCACACAACAGTAACTTTACCAAATTAGCGAATGCTGACAGTAGCATACCCAGCGCCCACGAAAAGATGTTGCATTTTTCTGGAAAAGTAGACGCCATTACCAAAGACGATCACGTAAGTGATGTCCAACGTTACTTACCTTCTGTTCTTTGGAAGTTGAAACAATTCGTTCCAGGTGTAGAATATCGATTTGTGTTGATCCTTCTGACCAATCGAAAGGTCTTTAACCATTTCCACGTTCAACCTGAGGAAAGGAAGTTGTTTCAACCAGCGCTTTAACAAACCACTTGTCATGATTCAAATACAGAATGCAAGTGAAACTGGTCGTAAATCTCTTTTCGAATTTCCAACTATCCTTTTGATAAAAATGAGATGAGCACCGTGAAATATATTTTAAAAAATGAAGTATTCCAAAACGTTAGCAATCTGGTATCGCTTTTGGTTGCGAACACTTTAAGCGGATTAATTCACACGGATACAATTCGGAAGTGGACACGAGTCTAGTCCACTCGCCCGGCTGCCGCATGATCTGAGACTCGCGTGAAAATGCAGCCGCTTCAGTCAACAACTTCACACATCGCGTACTTGCCGCAACCTTTGGTCTTAACNAACTGCAGTGTGTTGACGCATGACCGGATGTCGTTTCCCGTCTTCTCNCACAGTGCCAGGATGCTGGTCATGTCGAACCCTAGCGACTGACACTGGCAGAGCTACGAAGAGCAAAAGAACAGGTTTGTTANGCACACATTTATCAGTTCGAAATAAGAAGCTACTAGTCACAAAACGAGATTGAGAACACTCGATTGCGAGAGCCAGGAAGTAATCTGCCGCTTCATCGTTGTACAAGAGCAAGTTTTGGTCCACATTAACGCGCATTTGCCTTCCAATAGCGCCTCCTCCTCCACATCCTAAATCAGTGCTTCCCGACCGGGGTGCTGCAGCACGCCATAGGTTGCTATTCACAATACTCAGAGGCCCCGCGAGCTAATGCGTTTTACAATATATCATTAAACAATACGTTTTCAAAATGTCATTAAACCTCAAAGCAAATTGCTATGGGTTCGCCGTTGGGTGCCGCAAACTATATTTCTCTTTTGTAGGGCACCGCATGCCGAAAAAGGTTGGGAAACACTGAACTAAATCATCATGCTGATGACGACGGCAATGCTTCCTGGGAAGCAACCCGCAAGCATAAAAACAACAGGAAATAATCTTTACGAACCAGTATAGTCGACTTAAATCAACTGCATCCAGTGGTTTCGCACCACGCAGTGATGCCAACTGCTAGAGAGGACGGAAATTGGAGACTGAGACTGAGAGTTCGCAGTTGCAGAAATTGTTTATTATGCAACTGGCTGCAACATTGGGAGGTACAATGGTGCAGCACACTCGAAAATCGTCAACAGCGGTGCAGGTCAATTCACAGAGCCACAAACATTGGCATTCCTATCTTACTTCTCGGAGCCTCGACGCGAGCCTTGTAGTGGTGGTGGGAGGAAATTGAAGAACATAGCTTTGATGCCGCAGTTGTCGCAGTGAAGGTGCGTATCTGTCGATCAAGCCGAAGCATGCGTCGTAAAAAACATGGCTGGTATTCTTGAACATAAACACCGCGAAGCGCAGACGCAATGCCCGGGCAACAAACGTTTAGATGAAACTATTGATAAGCTTTAAATGCAGACAAATATAATACATCGATAAGATATACGATCGCTGTACGTCCGCATTACAATATCAATTCACACAGGGTCCTATATATATATATATATATACTCTGCGAAGTCACATAGCTACGTTCCTGGCAATGCTCATACGTACAGATCGTTGCAAATGCAGATGATCGGACGGAGTAGAACACTGCGGTCCTTTCTCTTCGTCTTCTTCGACGTCGTTTCCGGTTTCTTTTCTCGGTTGACGGTGTTTAGAAGAACGTTAATCGCGGCCTTCGCATAAAAGAAACGCTTGGCGTGAAGAGAAGACAAAGAAATAGCAGATGCCGTTGGGCTGAGGTTGTCGACGGCTAAGTTCTCACATTACAAACGTTATAAGTGCAAGAAAATGTTTGAATTTCANGTTAAGGGTGAACTGTTTCGTCCTGAACCGAAGCAACGGCGTGTCCATTCTCGACAGGGAAGTACTGGCCCGGCAAGAAAATCATGAGGTGTTGAAGTGACGTGCAACAGGATTGTAAACGTACTTTTTCACTTTCAAAGCCACAATTATGATCAAGCCACAAAAGCAGGGCGAGCCAAAGACATGCGAGGCTCAAATTTTTGAAATCAGTGGCAAGCGACGGTACATTTGAGTGGCACGCGACGTTATATTCGAGTAGCAAGCGGAAATGTACCGAGCCGCTGAGTTCATCACCAGTGAAACGAACGGCTTTCCTCATAAATGCAAGCGCGACGCTCACCGACGGTGCTCCGTCGATCTCGTCAATGATCAAACAGTTCGGTCGATGATCCGGGCCAAGGACCGACTTCATTTGCGTCGTTTCTTCCAACTTTTTTTTGAACAATTCGGCGCTGCGATCATCGCTGAACGACAACATGCAGTAAGCATATTACATGGGGTTATCATCGAAGTGAGAAATTTGTAAAGCATTCAGTAAACGACTGTATATTCAGCTTGGTAAAATCAAGACATCTAAAGACTGTAAAGAACACTCACTTTTAAAGATGCGATAGTGATTGGTTGAATTTCATAAGAGTAACTTTTACCTGGTGCGCAGAAATCCAACAAGTGCATCCCAGTTAATCGCAGTCAAACCCTTAGTGTTGTGACTGTAAACCACACTCCGCCATAGTCATCTTTGAAAGTGACTCAGTGGTCGAGCTTACCTGGCGTTCATCTCAACCACGTGATAACCAGCGTGGTACGCGATAATATGAGCGAGGGTGGTTTTTCCCAACCCAGGAGGACCGCACAGTAGCGCAACCTTCATTTTGGGACGTTTGAGCTCGTCAAGTTCCTGAAATACACGAAACAAGGAAATAGGCAGTGTTATTAAGAAGATGAGTAGTTTCCCCTTCGTGCAAAGCGCCGGACTTCGACCAATACAACGTGGACTGCAGAACATGAGATGCGGCGACCTGGTGACTGCGTCATTTAAAATTTTGTCCAAACACGAATGCTGATAAACATCCCACGCGTAACAGTCTGGTGACACTGGCAAAGCACTGGAACTGACATGCCTGTGGTGAAATGCCTTTATCCGTTCAAATGCAAGCGAATCGTCGCACGTATTCAATTCGATAAAATAAGACGGCGAATTCGACTGATTATAAAAGCTTTTGAATAGCAGAAAAAAACACTTTAAAAAAGCGGTAAAAGCAATATAACATTTGTTCCATGTCTCGGATTTGAAACCCTCATAAAACGAAAATTGTTTTTCAGTTCAAAAAAGCACAATAAGCGGATTCTGACATTAAGTTTTGGATGATTTAAATGTAGTACATAACTGATCTTTACACAGAGAAATTGCACCATGATTTGCATCACTTTACAAATCGAAGCCTGACACGTGTTTCCCAGCTGAAAACACGCAACGCGCTCGGCTGACATAGGTTCTGTTGGTGATTTGCTTAATGTGCTGCTTTACGGTTGGTCGTTTCAACCAAATGAGTGTAAGGAAACCGACCTCATCCAGTTCAAATGGCTTGGCAGGCTTTCCGAATTTTCCTTTGATAAACTTCTTGTTGTTTGTCTCATTTTCTTTGTCTTGTTTCTTCTTCAAACGGAGCTCGCGGCCGAAAACAACGAAGTCCCACAGTTTCAACCATTTCAGGAGCGACCGGTTGACAGTCTGCATGGAAACGTAGAGAAAAACCTTAATGAGCGGTGCCACCCGTCACAAGCAATATTACTTTCAAAAAATAACACGTGTGCAGTCGCTTTCAAAGCAATGTTGCAAGACGATGAAGCCTTGCCGTCCATTCACTGTGACTACAACACGTCAACAAAAAAGTAATTTACCTCGTCGCTCAGCAAGTGTGTGTAGTGTTTCGGAGCGAACTTGTTCACCCACAATACGTCGTTCGAACCGTCGTCAGTTTTGGACACTTCTTTTATCTGAGAGTTTTCCTGCATAGATGCGTCCAGCAGGACTGCATTCGCAACGGTGCAGTCCGCTGCTGCAGCGCGGAGAGCTTCGCGACGGACCTCGTCCGTTATTCGCTGAGTTTCCGCGATCGTTTCTCTCTGGTCCTGCAAAGGCAACATCCACGGTCAGTGCGGTCTTTACCGCGCGATCCAAGCCAAAGCTTTTGCACAGCTCCACAAAACGACATATTCAGTTTAAATGGCTTGGTAGAAAACGAGAATAGGAATAAGTTAGCTTTTGCCAAACAATAAAACGTTAAGGCAAAGATTCTTCTTTATTTTAAGCTGAAACACTACTTGTGCGATATAAAAAAGAACAGTACTTCAGCGATATAAAAAATCAAGATGAGCTTGAACTCAAAACATACCTTTTCAAATATTCTTTGACGAAGTTCTGGGAGTGTGTGCGGCAGGAGTTGGGAAGTTTTGTTGCCTGTTATCAGTTCGTTTACGTTTGCCACCTACGCAATACACAGTACATTCAATCTGACTACAGTAATGGGAAGCTGCAACTGAAAAGCGATTCGTAGTCTGATGATGCTGGGGCCGAGATCGACACCACGTACGAAAAGATTAATGGCTGACTTGAGCCCCAGCGGGATAAGGTCAGATAATATCACACTGTTTGCAACACAAATGCCATATAAGCAGACAGCAAGTGTTGTTCGACGCGGAGAGCAGATACAAATAACGCGTAAGACCTTTCAAAGCCCTTTTTTTCGAATGAGGAAACGACGCTCCCGATCAGGGTAAATAGTGTTCACGGGCTTGAAAATGATGGGTCAGATTTCATAGCTGGGGTGATGCAGTGCTCGTGTTCGCGTCTGATTCCATCAGACGGCAATGCAAAAGGCTAGCGACTTAATTTTCCGAGCACTAAAACACGTATCGTTGTCTGGACGCACAATCGCAACTTCTCTGGCACTTTTTCCATACAGTATCATACGTGTTGTTCATACGTGTTGTTCAACAGTATCATACGTGTTGTTCATACGTGTTGTTCAACAGTATCATACGTGTTGTTCAACGCTCATCGTAAATCTGCACCTTAAGTGTCACACGTAACGAAAAGCGCTCATCCGTGACGCAACTGATGGAAATTACGTTTATAACCAAGAGGGGTAGCTCGTACTAGAAAGCGTCATTCGCTGGGTTAAAACCTCATTATTGACAAAAACACTTCGGGGTCGTTCACGATTGTCAACAGTTTCACGAACGTGTACTCTGGGACGAGGTTGAAAACCAGTGTACATTTTATCATAATGCCAACAATGTCGATTTTTCTACCGGCACCAGCCGTATCATCGACGGCCGTATCGGAAAAATAACATCCAAAACATGACTGCACGCAGTTTATTGTGGTTGCAATATACCAACGCTGCTTTGTCTAAAGCAGGAGTGGGCAAATTCAGGCCTGCGTGGCGCATGCGGCCCGCCGAGGTCAAGTCACACATGCACGTTATTTGGAAACTCAGAGACAGATAATTCGTGGTCTACTGCAAAGTTAATTTATCGTTTTGTGGAACTGCCCATTAATCGAAGTTAACACGCTCTGCAGATATTTGATGGATAACATACTAACTTTTGTTTACTTAGCCCTATGCTGGGACAAAATTTACACAAATAGGTTTATTCCAAAGAATTTGAAAAGCGAAAAATTGAACCCAATTATTTTAATAAACAGTAGTTTGAAGGTTATGCTTTCTTTTAAATAAATGGTAGGTTGAAAGTGACTTTTTTTTCACTTTAAGTTGGAGTTGAAGCCTGATAGTTTATCCAGTAATATGTAGTTGACACCACAACCTACAAAACTCACAAGTGGATAAAACTTCGAGGCCGAGACCTGCTAAATGTTCGAGACCGCGAAATTTGTCGTCCAAAAAATGCGAACAGCTTAGCATGAGAACTTCACTTTTGTGTGATCAGGCTCGTTGTCAGGTTTCAGTTGACTTTTTCCGAACTTTTTAAGCAAGCCTAAAGAAGTTTATGAACGCCACTGATAGCCAACTTGATTGAATTTTATCTTATTTTGTTGTCTTTTTTCTTGCCCGAGGACCAACTTTGCAGTTAGAAACTAAATGTATTTGATCTTTACATTGTAAGATGCGCTTTATCCAGCAAAGCTTAAATGACCTTTTCAGTAAATTTTTTCTACGTAAACAAGCAATGCAAGTCTCCAGACAAACTGCGAGACTCCACAGCTGATGTGAAGTGTCACGAAACAATTGCTGTCTGAAAAGGAATACAGTACAACAGTTCAAATGGAACTTTCAAACCAAGCGCGCCATCTGTGGGCACAATTCATCAAAGCAAGACTTGCATAAGAAAGCATATTTGATCTGGAAAATGTGACAAGCGACAGCCAACTGTGTTCACGAAAACTTTGCCTTCACAAAGGAAGGCGACAATAGTAAGTTTGAAAAGGGCTGTGACAACAGCAACGATTGCTTTACCTGACATTATACGTGGTCGCTTAATATTATGAATCGCTGAAAGTGGCCGCAGAACTGAAGTTTCTCCACCCCTGGTCAAAACTATCAATTGCAAATGTGTTTGTGCCACAGTTGCTTTGTCTGAGCTTGACAGGCTTTTTTCAAATAGGCCACCAGTGGCGCATGACAGCCGCAAAAACGTAAACTACCCTTACGTAGGTGTGCACACATTAATATTACAAACGGGCTGCGACCTCATCTGTTGTGTGAACAACTAAAAAAATCTTCAAACTTTGTGGCGGTGTGCCAGTCGATTTTACTCGTATTCAACCAATCAAAGTATCCCGATTTCTTGACAGTCCAATGGTTGTTTACCACTGAATTTTGAAATAACGTTTCAGAGTTTTGGAAAAAATTGCTATGGTAGAACTTACATACAGGAAATTTGGAATTGTTTAATGGAAGTTTGTTTACTACTGACCGAGACCAAGCTCCAGTGGATCTACCTTCGTACATTGATGCGTATACAGCTGTTCTCATAGAACTTGCCAATGTCTCGGGCAGCGGTTTTCGACACGTTCATTAATCGATGCATCTTTTCCAAACGCTAGTCACATTTTTTATTGGTTAAGAAAAAATCTTATTGCAAACTTCCAACATACATATTGTACAATCGAGTGCGATTTTGGGGTCAGCGGATAAACAACAGTTAAGGAGCGCATAAAGCACTTTTTTGTTCACAAGGAAAGTTAAACATTTAGAAGTTATTTTGAGGAGTGGTTTCTGCACTTAATATATAGGTTCAGAGCTTGCACATCATTGCCGTATGGTCCAAAAGTGCAAGGAGCTCAATCGCTTTATTACGAAACCCGGAAAACTCCCGTTTCGTTTTTGCAGAAAGAGTCTTGAGTCGTGATGACGCTTCTGTATCAGGAACTGTTTAAACTTTGAATCAGGGGTGGGGAGCCTATTTACTATCACGGGCCCCAAAATCAATTGATTTTATCCTAAAATTTCACCTTTATTTAACTGTGATGAAAAGTGACTTTTCTTGACTTACTATCCGATTATCTGCATATTGTGGAGCTTCGTTTTGACGCGATGTTGTACTCCAACTTGGGTAAAGAAAATTCTGATGCGAGCCATATCAGATGTTCACGCGGGCTGCAAGTTCCCCATCCCTGCTTTAAATCATGCTCATTTCTTGAAACAGACGGACGTGTTAAGCTTCGGTTTCCTCGGAAGATTTTTAGTTGACGTAATTAATTTGTTCGAAGTACAAGTGGGTTTCAAAAATTTTAGAACCGTGAGATCACGTGGTAGTTTAATAAGCATTATTTTGCACAAACCGTAGGATTTACGTCGATCGCTACAATAGCCTCTATTAAAATATTTTACCGTACGATGGAAACATGAAAATAACCTCTAGAATTACTGCGGAACTTCATAACCAGTACTAAGCAACGAGCAACAACCACATGCTTCCGATTTTCCGTCTAACCCGATTAGGAAATGGGGATCAGTAGATAAAGTAATGTTTACTCATCCAGAAGTATTGCTGTTATTTGATGGGTTGTTGAAATAAGTATTATTGCACCAACTAACCACAACATTGGCGAAAAAACATTTTATTTACTGAACAAGAATGCAGCTGTTTATTAATCCTTCACCGTAATTTATTGCTTTCAATGATATGCTTCCGCACTCTGCTTTTTGAAAATAGCTAGTGTGTATCTTTTTACAAGATATGAGCAAAAATAAGTTTTACTACACTCCAAGCTAAAAACGACACCAGTGGTGCTGGTAGAAAAAAACGACGACCCAAAACTTGCATACACATTTTGCCGCTGAATTCAGACTTTTTTGCATGCCCAGACATACGGCTACATGGTATTTACACATCTGACATTTCAAATCCACATTTTTATGGTGCGTTTTCAAAACGAGGATCATGAAAAAGCGTACGGTGTTATGCACATTCGCGGCCTTGTTGACAATCGTGAACGGCTTCTTGCATTGTAACAAAAAAAACAACATTGCTTTCCCTTACCCCCGTTACTTTCTCAATAGATCTCAGCCTCATGTAAACGCGCGCTCCATCTGATGACGTGGCAGACACAAATTCACTGTGCACAGGAGGGTGGGCGAGGACTTTGGTGAGCTGGAAAGTGGGTCTTGCTGGCAATTCTGGCAAACAAAAGATTACAATAACAGTGGTACATAAAGAAAAGTCACAGTAACGCATGCGTCCAATGTATTGAAGTGCTAGTATAGCATCACTAACTTTTTCAAGGGTTGCTGTAAACTTAACACATGAAGCACATGCCACGATAGCATATAAATCGTAAATCATACAATACATCATAGCTGTGGTCAATGCCTATCTGCATCCAAACCTTAAGATTCTTTCACTGCCTGGTTTTAGTACATGTGCTTGTATCTTTGCAGGTACACAATGCACATGAATGGCAGGATTGCTTAAAAAACTCGTTTTTTTGAAAGCCCAGCCCGGGTGGTAGAGATGGCGCGGTCCAAGATTTTTTTAACCAAGACCAAACAGCCCGCAAAATCCAGCCCATTGACAGCCCGTGGACCGAGGACATCTTTTCTTATTCAATCCGGCCCGCTAAACAATTATACGGTTTACTTAAAAAATCAAACAAAAACAATTGACTGCTAAAGCGATAGTGATTTGACACATATAAAAGACACCTACTAATTTCAAGTAACTAGTTTCCAGAAAAGCCAGGTGGCTTCACTCACTTTACACACCACAGAGTGGTTATTCTAACTCAAAAGAATTATTTGAAAGTTTTTTCATCATTAGCGGGAGATAACGGTCCAGTGAAATCTAACCTCAAAAAATATCGTTAGTGGCCAGCTATTTCAACCTTTGTGGCCCGCCTGCTGGTTCAGCCCTAGCGGCTCGCCCAAAAAAATTAGCGGTCCGTGCCATCTCCGCCGAATGGGTTTCGTGCAAAAAACAGGTTTTTAGTGATTGAACCTGGGTTAATAGCGGTGTATTTTGGATTTGCTTAGCAAAAAAACATGCCAGACATGTATCCCACCTCCTGCCCTGGCAGGTGCTCATCTCATGATAACCCTGACTAATGCAGGACAAAGCACAACGTTGAAATCTGGTTGCACTGAACCAAATCTAAAATTAGCAGGAAACATAACCTGATCATGGGCGTCCGCAGGGGGGATAAAACGGGCATTTGCCCCCCGGAAAAAGCTTAATTCCGATTAAATGATTTAATTCCTGCAATGGCAGTTTATTTGCAAGTATGACACTCACACTGCACAAGAGCCAGGTGACTATTCTGGTTTCATACAGTGATGAGCTTGCAGTTCACTCTTGTCTGCTCTTTTCCTGCAGAGGCAGGTTGCGGAACTGGCAAGCAGACTGTTTTATCGTTGGTCTTTATTGCGCAACAATAACTATGGTAACAAATCTTAAATGGTTTATTTCAATGGTAGAAGGCGTTTCGCAGCATGTAACCGTTGAACACAGACATCTTTGCATGTACAGCAATGCAGCGAGACAGTGACTGCTGATAGCGGAAAGACAGGTAGTTAACTGTATGAAAATAAGCATGGGTGAATCTGTAGCAATGCTTCCACAATTTTGAAAAATCCATTGTTAGTGTGAGACTGTGAGTGTGAACAATGTTCCTGAACTGAGTGAATAGCTTAATCAAACTACTCTTATGTAGATAGGCTTCTTTTCACGAATGGCTTAACTAATGATGGTGAATCCGGATGTGGATGGCTATACTAAAACCGTACACATCCGGAAAATTCTCAGAAAAATGCAAAAAAA
>JGI24158J21664_10000596_pt1 | contig 34566 bp, 20 predicted proteins | sample Ectturendosymbi3_FD_21664 | JGI IMG/M metagenome (IMG submission 21664)
AGTTAAAGTTGTACCTAGAACTCCGAAGGTTTCGAAATCGATATCGCTGGAGCTCAAGGTACATTTTTTTCCGGAGTTCTAGTGTTAAACTTTATCAACAGTAGTTGTACTTTTGCATGTTCATACATACCTGTCTGAAAGTTCAAACCGGTGTGAACATGCAAAAGGAAATATGTAGAAAACGGGAAAATTTCACGTGAGAAAACAGTGGAAACAATAAAATATAAGCAATTGCGTTAAGGTTTCAAGTAATTGAAATCTAGTCACCAATTATCGAAGTATGACTGGATAAACTTATCAAGCAAGTGAAGTTTTCACTTCAAGAAATCATCCCGCGGGCCGGATTCAACCACGTAACGGGCCGGTTATGGTCCGCGGGCCGTATGTTTGACACCCCTGCTATAAATGTTTCAAAAAGCTTCATTAGAAAGAAAACGTCATCTTGTTAAGAATAAAAGCAGTTGTTTTCGAAAAGTCCGTCATGACTTCGTTTAAATCGCTAGTATTTGCATTGATACTTCTAATGTGAAGTGTAAAACTTCCAACTGTTTTTTATTCAGAAGTTTGTTTGCAAATTAGTGAATGAAGATTGGTCAATATAATCAAAACTAAGTTGGGTGGTATTAGCATCAAAGCCTTGGGGCTGACAACCAACCAAGTAAAATTTCAACTGCAGTTAAAGTAAAAAATTGTAGCTTGCCTCTTTTTGATGTCATTGATTTAGGTTGTCTATCGTAATATGTCAAAATGTGGTTGGACATACGCGCTCAAGCGCAGGGCTAGCTACCAAAGTAAAGTTTTGTATTCCTCCTCTTACACGATTTCATGTTGATGATAGTCTTATATCACACTTGCCTCTCTATTCGTGTAACCAAGTGTTTTTTTACCAGATATCCAACGAAAACGGTCGATGTAAAATTCTGAAGGATGGTGTGGACCTTGCCATGAACGAACGTTTCAAAGTGAAGAAAGAAGGAACAAAAGTCTCCCTGCACATTAGTAAGGTGTGTTGCAGGAGTACGTCATTTTTTCATTATAGATTGTAACGCTTGTAATCTTTTTGCGGGAGTTTTTCAGGAACGTCTACCACTCAAAGTGTTTGCGTTAAACAACTTTTAAGGACAGTGTGTGACAACTTCGAACTTCTTCAACTGCTCGTATGTTTGAAGGTCGAGCTTGAAGACGAAGGATTCTATCAGTTCTTGACAAACGGCAGCTCCAGCTGCGCGGAAATGCTAGTTCTTGAGCCTGAAACCACTATTGTTAAACCTTTTTCTGATCTGAAGGTTGGTTTGATTGAGTTAGTTTTGTGTCTACACCAGATATCAAGTAATCACTTCAGTAACTGTTCGTGTTGAAAGCATTTAATAGTGTCATTAACTGTAATAATCACCAAGTCGCAACAGTTTCTGTTCATTTGTCACGTGACTGCAAGCTGTACAAAATCACTTCAGTTTATTGAAAATGGATAAAGCTCTATGGATTTTTTTTTGTACAAAATACGTTTGCTCAGCGCACTGTAAACGTCTTCAGCCTTTTGGTGACTGAATTCTTTAAATTCAAAACAAGGGTTTTGGCTTCTTATCGTGAAAGATGTGTAACGATCACCACGAATAGAAGATGACAAGTTTTAGGTCGCATATTAACTTTCTTGTTTTGCAACAAATCGCACTCTATAGTTACCTCATTTGCAACCATTGTAAAGAGTCAGACAACATTTTGGCGTGCTTATTTCGAATTTGACGTGACCTTTTGATAATATATGGCAAAAAGAAAAACCACAATGCATTAGAATGATTCACATGGTACTAAAAAATGAAAAAGCCTAATTTTGTATAATCTATTTGTGAAGTTACATGATAGCAGAAAAATTAGATGCTAATTTCCTTCTTTTCAGTACCGCGGCGTCATCATATTGCTTATAAACCAATGTTAAATTAAAACAACGCATTAAATAAGTAAAAATGTTTACAATGAATACAGTGCAAGTTTTTAGAACTTAAAAACCTTAAATTTCATACATTGCGCTTTTTTAAAGAAGAAATTTCCAAAGCTCTCTGCTTGATCATCTCATCGGTAAAACGACACAAAAGTGAAAGTTGTTCTCGAGCAGTATAGGGTCAGAATTAATAGTTTTTTGTTTTAGAATGGCAGGCGGAATAATAAGGCCCTCATGAAAATATTCACATCGTAACTTACAACGGCATATACTGTACATTGTAAGCTATATGTCTAAAGCGTGCACTGTTCCCGATTATTATCAAAGATACTGGTGAAGTAATTTGTTGCTTTGTACAGATTCGAAAAGACATTTTTGCCCTTAAGGAACTTCGCAAAATGTTCTTACGCTTGTATAAGGAGAAATCGTATTTGAAAACAGTCGTTGTAAAGCAGGAATCTAGCTTCAAGTTCATGTCAATAGAAAAACTTAGTGTAAGCATTGCTGAAAATCAATTGTTTCAATTAGCAACTCATTTTTGTTTCAGACATGTGATCACAAATGTTCCTAAGTGAACTTGTAGGTGAAATTTTCTGCAGGTGAACTTCAAAGATACTGCTGAATTTTTTTGCGAAGTATCGAATGAGGATACTAAAGGCACTTGGATGAAGGACGGCAAGCCTCTAAAAGTCGATGACCGTATAAAAATAACAGAGGTGAAAAAGTAAAAGATTGCAAAGAATATGATGTGTGGAGAGGTGAATTTTCATACCCTAACTCCGTGGTTCTCAAACTTCCATGAGCCGTGGCCCCTTCTAAGTTTAACTAGCGAATACTTAATATATCGTGACAATTAGGTTATGCAATATCACGGCAAAGCTACCTAGTGAAGCCCTCTGCCCGTGGCCCCCAACGGGGGCCGAAGGCCCCGTCTGAGAAACCCTGTCCTAACCTTTGGTGGATTAGACTTGATTATCTGGCTGTGTAGGNCATGATTTATTCGAAATTCTTACATTTGGTGAGANAAGTGTAAAACTGGTCTTCCTATACAAAATTTAACTTGGGTTGGGGGATGAAGGTGATATTTGAGTGAAATTCTGACAGAGNAAGTCAGGAGACCGTAATGGCTTACGCAGAAACTAAATTTTTGTTTGCTTTCGACGTTTGACGACAGACAGGAAAGGAACGAAGGTTGGTGATTGGAGAAGTGCAGGACAGTGACCAAGGCGAATATACTTTCTCCGCTGAAGACAACCCAACGTGCACTATTACAGCAGCTCTGGAGATGACTGGCGGTCGAGTTTCTGTCGAAAGGAAGAAAGGTGAAAATGCGACATTCAATTTTGAAACGTTTTTGTTTATCTTGCATTGCTAGTCTGTGGAAAATACCCGTCAGACTTAGGTCTTTGGGCACTCCCCTATGGTTACTGCAATGGATATCCTGCATGATGCAGTTTGCACTTCCAAATTTTATAGTTAGGTCAAGGATAAACAAACCTTCTGAATGGTCAAACTTATCTTTACAAGGGTAAACCTGTGCTCAATCTTTTTCATCAACAGTTGTCTTTGACTCACTAGTGAACATGTCGTTATGTTACGAGCATTCCTGTCCGCCAAATACCTTGCACCGACCAGTTTAATCCGGTCCGCCAAATACCTTGCACAATTTTGCAAGCAACATTTTTCTGACTGTGGACAGCAGTGTAACATCATTGTCTGCTGCCTGTCACGTAAATCGAACTGTATCTGGCCCTCCAGTGGTCACGCATTCACGAACTCTGCCCTCGGGTCAAAAGTTTGGCCACCCCTGATCAAAACCTACGTATACTCATACACTGCCTAAATCAGATTGATAAACGGCCGGAGAGGAGCGGTATCGACCACTGCTCTAACCCTTGAGCCATGTTAACGTGTAAGAGTGGAGANAAGCTTATAAAAATAACTTTGCAAAATACATTCCTGAGTTCCAGAGACAATTGTTAAATAACACAATAAATCTGTTGATTTACGNGGCTGGTGTGTGTTTGGAAAAAGCAAGATTCTTTTGCGAGCAGGCAAGTAACTATTACTTCGGTCTTATTAGGGGTATACATTGAGAGTATAGTTTCTGCCTTCTTGACTATAGCTTAAACCGGTGTTAGGAGTGATTGTTTCGTGATTGTGGATCCACTTACAGTTCTTCTGGAAACATTCCGTAAATGCTAAGTTTATTTAATTTTTATGCGTTGTCGTACAAAAATGTGTTACAGTTTTTGTGTCTCCTTGACGTGAGTTACACCAAATACCTTCTTACGAAAATTTAACATTTTGTGCACCTTGACAGTTCCTCCAAAAATTTATCTTGATCATTCACTCAAAGACCGAGCAATTGTGGTCAAAGCCGGCAATAAGGTTAGAGTCGATGTACCAATCTCTGGAGAACCTGCTCCTGTTCCTGACTGGAAAAAGGGGCCCAAGGTACTGAATTTTTTTCTGATCTTGAAGGCGTATATTAATTTGCTTACACGCTTGAAAAATCTGATTGCCTTTTTTTCCAATATCACGAAACGAATTTTCAGCTGTTTTATGTGGTGTAGCCTGCTTACCTGTTCTGCCTTGGTGACGCAGCGCATCGAAGAAGGCACCAACAAAGACCGTGTGCGAAGCGACGTCGCACCTAGTGGCAGCATGACTTCCTTGATTATTAGCAAATCCAAACGATCCGACTCTGGTGACTACACTCTTACTCTGACTAGCGATGAAGGCGTTGAATCAGCGACATTCACAGTCAAAATAATAGGTTAGAATGCACAACTTCCAACATTCGCACTCCTGCACTTCCAATGCATGCCTCATTTCGAATTTGATTGAAATACTTGTCACAAAAATCACGTGGTCAGGCCTTGCGCTCTTGGTTTGACACTTGTGCTTGCTCGTTCATTCAAACTTTTTAAGCTCAGCTTGAAATCCTACATTGTTTTCACGTGTGAGTAGTAGTTCCTCAAAATATAACTGAGCCGCAAATCATCACTAAGGTTTTGTACGTTTGTTGCTGCTCATGAAAAATGCACCAGCCCCGACTTACCATTCATTCACTCTGTTGTGGTCAAATCCTGCGTTACTTCATTCTATCTTTGTGGAAAAGAAGCAACAAAATTCAGAAGGTTTTTTGTTGTTTGCGTATTTTTGATGAAAAAGTCGGACAGACAAAGGATTTATTTAGTGGTATGATTGTCCCTAAGTAGCACCATTCAGTAAATTCTACGTTGCGGTAAAGGTGGATGTCACTAAAACAAGATAACTACGAGGTATCCCATTTTTGCCAACTTTTTCGATAATAGGAATATGAGTTTAATTGGACAAATCATTCACAGTTCTATTTAAATCTCCTTAAACACTAAACAGTGCCAATTTGACAAGTACCAAGCACACATGAATTGCATTGGCAATCTAGAATTGCATAAAAACGTTGGACTGAACTCTTGAAAGATTTCTAAGCAATGCCATTTAAGACATTTCCAAATGTCAGAGGGAGTTTTTGCTTGTTTCTTTCATGATAACAAGAACGTTTGTTCCGAGACTCGAGGAAATGTAGGTTGGTATGAAATTTTGCCAATCACGGATTGGAATTTTGTTTTCTTGCTTGCATTTGATATTGAATTCTGCAACTTCTCAAAACAGATTTGGGCGTAAAAGAAGCGACAACCCTTTTTCAAACTTATTTTTCTTCGTTGATGAATTGCAGTCAATACATTCACAATTATGCGTCGATTCGCTGACGATTTTATTTGCTGGAAAACGTAACGCAAACAAGCTTCTTCACTGAAAAATCGAAACTTTGTTTCGTGATCAAACGCTCTAACACAGGATGGCAAGCAGTGCAACCTTCAAACAACAGAGCAACGCGTTTGGGTGAACAGCAGCACATTGCATGGGCTCTCATCCTTGACAATAACAGACTCGAAGCAGGGTGACAGCGATGATTACTACTGTGATCTTGTATGGGATAAGGAAAAGCTTGAGGGATCTGATTCCGAATACATCAAGCGACAGCAGCATCATTTTAAAGTCCGGTTCGTTGGTGAGAGAAATGGATGTGAACGCGTNCCTGCATAGTCGTGCAGCCAGCTGACATTGGGGTGAAATTTTCTGACGTGNCTGATGAGCCAAATCCATCGATCTTGCCGATGCACGCACAGTTTGAACTTTTCAGCATGACTGCATTTGGGCAATGGNCATGCACTGTATGTATTTTTGCATGTCTTATCTGTGATAACAAGAACTGAGAAGCAAACCCACTTAAACTCTGGACGTTTAGCTTGCGCTACGNGTATCATGCATTTGCTCGAAGATTTCTGCGCGTAAACTTCAATTAAAGTTTGAGGTAAACAANGCGTTTAGAAAATGAATCACCAATTTCAAACTTCACTGAGATGAAACTTTCTGGAGCATTTTTGAAAGAAAAAAGGCCTAAAGTAAAACTGAAGCGATGGATTTTCATTTTTCTCCGAATAGCCTTGCATAAGATATTGGACAGCGCAGCAATAAGTTTATTTCGATCTTCACTATGCATGGTTCGGTATTTAGAAATGTCTTTATTGCTCCAAGTGCTATTTTCGCAACTCTGTGAACCGTGAAGAATTTTGTCGTTCTTGCGATGTGCATTTGCAGCTATGCATTGTGTCTTTTCTTCTATGTTTATGTCTGTGAGTAGATGGGTTGTAGAACAGGCGGATGCTCCGTTGGCACAAAAANCACTACCTTTCAAGTGTCGAAAACCGGTAGTTGGCGCAAAAGATTTGGTAACATGATGCGNTCACTGGATCGGGTTTGCATCCGTGCTTATGGAATATATTACAATCTGACGAAAAGTATCTTGCTAGCGTTTTAAGAAGGTATGGGCNTATTGGGAAGAAACGGAGACCACAAAAAGCTTTTAACCACGTTTTATCAGCACCTCATTGCTTGCGTCTACCCGTGATAAATTAGGTAATCATTCATTTTCATGCCCGCTTTTCATACGGAGAAGGTCACGGGGGCAACAGCCCTAGGAGGACTCGAAATACCTCACAGTCAACAGCAATCTCAGTTAGTTCTAATCATTTAGCTAATCATTGATCATTACTTTTGAAACGTGAGTTGATGACAATTACTGTTACGTGCAAACCCTTGCATCTGCTGCAATGACAAGTCAATTGCTTTTATCTTAAAGATGTACCTTTGCCTCCTTCTACACCGAGCATATCTGACGTGACTGACGAAACATGTTTCGTATCTTGGTCGGAACCTTCGTGCAATGGCGGTTGTCCGCTGAAGGGTGAGTGCCATCTTCTTAGTCCGGTTGAAGCAATGTGAGCGTAAACATCTTTGCTACATGCATCGGACGTGACTTTCTGTTCTGTGACAAAAGTGCATTCAAACTAAGACAAACAGAAAATTTTTGTAATCGCTCTTGAGTGGCTCAGATATAAATTGGAAATTTATTCATGAAGCACTCCGAAAAAAATCAAAGCGTTTCTTTATCCAGAAAAAATAGATACAAAATCTCTTAATGACGTTTGATTTTCAAAGCTGCGAAAAACGATAGTGGAATGCTGGTCACGACTCTTGATTAAAGGATTGCGGTATCAAACTAAATTTCTTCTTTTGCTATTGATCTGTGGATAGCAAAAAAGATAGAAAATAAGTTTGCCACTGATATAAAAAAAACGCAATCATGTACTTTTCGGGTAACTTGTTCCCATGGTGCAGTGGTAACTTTTATATACATTTAACCTTCAGGTTATATAGTTGAACGCAAAAAAACAGCTTCCAAACGTTGGATAAGGCTCAATGTGGAACCTCTTCCATTCACTGAATACATCGCTCGCCGAATGATTGAGGGCACGGAGTATCAGATTCGCGTGCGAGCTGTAAATGAAGTCGGCGTGGGCGAACCAAGTCAACCGTCCATTGCGTTCACCCCACTCGGTAAATTCACAGTTCTATTTGATATTTCGCTACCGATCGTTTCGCCACAAGTTGATAAATAAATGTATTAGCTGGGGCTTGAACGAAATCCTTCGACCGCGGTTCTATAGGCGGTCGGCAAAGCATTGCAGCAAGTTAAAACAACGAACAACGAAAAGGTTGAAGATTTTCTATGGATGTAAATTGAACGTAGGTTCACTTTATCGGCACGCTAATGCCGTAGCCTGCTTTTAATATCACCGCAATAGTGTTCAAAGGCTTTTCAAGGGTTGCTTTTATATCACGCAACAGTACAGAGTCGTTTGCGTGACAACTGGGTGGCTGAGCGGCTTCAGACATCTGTCAGTCAATATCAGTGATTTTCACTGCTGGTTGGTGGTTGTTGTTGTTTGATGAACACGCACGCCTCGCGCGATTTGCCGCGATATTTGACTTTGGGATCAAACTCTGGCGTCAAGTTTTTATTGCACTGTGCTTGCCATGGCACATTACACTTGAGTGACTACCTGTCGAGGCATTTCTCCTGATGGGATAGCTTCACTGCACTCCGGAGAGCTAGTACCTTAAATTTAAATTTAGGAATGCAATACATTTAACTCAACTGAGGAGCTGAAAGTGTTCCTTGAGTAGGGCGTTTCATAACGCATGTTAAAAAGTCCACTGACCATTTTGGAATAGTAGAGATTCATGCAGCAACATTCGTGGTTTCAAACATATACAATTGATCTATGTTAAGAAGTCAAGTTTTCTTCAATGCAATGTACCTTANAGTGGATGAGTGCTGTATCGCGTCAATCCCAAGGAGCNATTCTTGCGCAGTGTACATGTGCATATAAGATTTTTTAATTAGTTATTNATAAGTTTTTCTTAAAAACGAGTTTTCACTGACAACTCACAGGTTTTCAGATAGGGGAATTTTATAGGAGCTACTCTTTGTATAGGTGGCCGTTTGCCACTTAGACACCTTTACTTGTTTTTCTTACTTGCATTTGATTTGGCATTCAAGTTTGCTGCTGTCTGTGATGGCTTTGGCAAGATTACTCGTCAACTGCCGAGAATTTTTGCAAAACCGATCAATCGTATATTACACCATAGAAAACAAGGTAACAAAATTTTCGAATCCGGTAGAAAATCTGATAAAAGGTCATTGAATTGAAGAAACGCAAGGGCTCTGTTGCGAGGATACCATCAAGAGGCACAGGCACAAGGAGATAAAGAGTTGATCGACCCTCACCAGCTCAAGACACTTCACTGTTTGCATAGCAACTTCAATCTCTTGTTTTAGCAAATAATCCAGATTGAGGCCTCGTTTATCATTGAGGCCTCGTTTATAAGCTTGAGGCCTCGTTTATCAAGGCAAATGTTTTGTTATGTGTAAGAATATTATAAATTTACATTTCTAAAAGTCTGTTTTTTTTGTTATTTTTTCCAAAAAGCACAGAGTTATGCTTGCAGTATAATAAAGACTTGCTAAGACAGTGAAGATTTCTGTGGATGCCAACTTTGTCAGAAAATTTTAAAATATTTAGCGATATTAAATGACGTGAACTAATTTAGCCACAGTAATTGCCTGGTGTCAATAGATCGAATAAAATGCGCAAAACATGAAGTACTTTTCGTTTTACCTACTGCTGATTTCAGCGTTTTGTTGTTTTTAATATGGTGCAATCAAAGTTTGGAGAATGTTTCCTGCTTTTCAGAAATTGAATACTTCTTCAGTTGTTTGCTGGCACATCATTTTGGATGCCATGGTATAGGCTGTCACAGGAAAACGATTTCTTCAGCAAAGGCCTGTAGATAGCATTGGGTGTTTTGTTTTGCCCACAACAGGCTGCACAGCTTTGACTACAAATAGCGCAACTGCGCATAAAACCACCATTTGGCCATACCGTGAATATGACCAGTGGTTTGACAACCTGCAACTTTGCAGAAACAAGTTCGAAGCATCAGAATCAACAACGTAAAAATTACAACGCAAAAATTTAAATGATTTCGCGTTTGACGTTTTGAAAACACCCGTTTTCATTGCCAGTGAAATCCAGTAAACGAAGCGCAAAATTGTAAACGACGAAACACCCTTACAGTGCGGTGCACACAAGAAATGCGCATTTTTCACGGTTAACGACTTGCTTTTTACTCGAAGAATATTGCTGGCTTGAAAACCGTTGGTTTTGAAACATTCAACAAGAGTTTGATTCAATTTTACAAATTTAGCGGTTTTACTTCTAAACCATTTTGCAAGACTTCCACGTTTTACTGCATTCTGAGTATTATTGTGATTTAACAGACATACATTTTACACTTGCCATGACAAATACCGAAATCAATTTAGAATTTGAGTAATTTTTTGGTCAAAATTACAACCAAATGCAAATCTAAATCATCTTACTGCCTTAATCTGAAAAATACTTCAACTGCAAAACACTTCCACACTTATGCGGCTTGACGATGTTGGGGGCAAATGTTACGCGGCACCCTTCCCGTCAATATATGCGTCCGCTATCTGCTAAATATTTGTATATTTCGCGCATTTTATCTGAAACCTGCCAGTAATCAGCATTGAAAATTTATCTTGGAGATTCTTCTTTAGAAAGAGCAACTGTTGCATACCCGGCGTAACATTTGAGGCGTAACCGCGCTGATTATGGTCCCATTATGGTAGTTTTATACAACTTAAGGTATCACGATTATTTTCACTATGCACGTTATCTCGTTTTCGTGAATAATTGCTCAGAAACCGTGTCGAAACGGTGCGGTTGTTAACGAGGCAGAAAATTTAATCTGCAAACAGTTGATTTTTAACAAGATGCACTCGGCGCACGTTGAAGTTGTGTAAGCGTTTGCCATCTGCCGCTACGCGGTAGAGCTCGCCGCTCCCGCAGTGACAATGCTAGTGACTCTCGTGTTGCTCCACCACGGCAGTAAGATAGACTTGTGGATTAAGAATAAATACTTACATCGCAAACGTGCTTCAGTGAAAAACCTTTCATTTTTGCAGCACCTTGCAGCGAGCCGACCGGTCTTCGTGTAGGCACTACCACTGACGACAGCATTGAACTGTCGTGGATCCCTCCAATAGACATTGGAGCAGCCGGCCTGGACGGTTACAAGGTAAGTCCGCACATGAGCATTTAATGGCGTTGATACAAACTCTTTATGCAACAATAAAACTAAAGGTTAAAAATGCAAACGACCGAGTCAAGGTTTACTTTACGCTATTCTTTGAGTTGATGAACATTTTTGTGTTGCCCACTTTGCTGACACAACAATCAGCATTATGAAAACTCCTTTCCGTTTACAAACTTTGGGGGGAATTTACTCTCTCTTTTTCGCTTTTCCTTCTGAAACTGTTGTGCTCACGGTAAATTGTATTTTTGATAAAAAACTGTATTGAAGTAGAGCCAATCGACCCCGCGCACCAAACCCAACTACTCACAGCTTTCTGGTTTGAAAAGCAGATCAATCGCGTTAACAACGGGAGAGTTTCATTGAACAATATTCCTAGATAAAAGAATTTCTCAAGAACACAATCAATTGACAGAATTTGTTTGATTGTAATTTGATACATTGAGAAAAACACTATTAGTTTTGCGGCGGATTCAGTGAGTGAATTGAAATGGTTATTAGTTTATGACTTAACGAGATTTGCAATGTGGTTAAACAATTTTTTGTAATTTTCAGGCCTTTCTTGTTATTTTCAGATCTGACTAAATGTCACCAAAATAAAATAAGTTGATAGTAGCGCCATTTGCATTGATTCAGTGCAGAGTAGACCAGCATTAAAAATGGGGTCCGCTCATGCTCAGCCGACCAACTGCCTGCGTCATGACCAAGAGCGTAACGAGGTTAGATGGCGCCCGGGGCAAGAAGCAAATTTGGCGCCCCCATGTTCGAACCTGAGGTCTTTCGGAAGCAATTGTGCTGCATTGAAGAAGGTACTTGTGACATTGTTGGGCCTTTTCGGCGCCCCCTGCAGTCATTCGGTGACCCCATAGTGATTCGGAGCCTGGGGAATTGTGCCCCCCTTGCCCCCCTCATTACGCCCTTGATCAAGACCCCGTAGACCAGGTGGCGACTTCATTAATCATCCCTTACAGACGGGGACGGCATCGATTTTCACACCGACTTAATATCCTTGAAACTGCCCGGCCGGAACCAGGTCTACACCGACAAACAATGGGATGGTAATAATAAACAATTACAAACATCGCAGGAGCTGTCAGTTCGTGTCGATCTAATGCAAATCTTATCAGTGCTGCTGAACGGTCGTTGGCGTATGCTTATGTGAGCAATTAAGCACAATGGGCAATCGGGGGTGGGTGTAAGAAAGGCGTTGGATGAAAACATTAATGATAAATTAGATAAGATCTATCTTGGCTTCGCATTACGAAATGAAGTTGCAAACCTTTCAAATGGTGCACATTTGCTTAGTCGCGTACGATTTTTGCTGCAAAAGCCGCAAACACATTTTGAATAATTCCGAAGCAGGGTAAACTTTAACGAACGGTCCCTAAACGTTCAAGATTACGTTGTATCATTTTGTTCTTGTGTGACACATCTTACCACTGAAGGTGTTCCAAACAATGTAATGAAAGATCGTACAGGATCGGTTCGCAAGAAAACAAGAATATGAAGCAGTTTTTGACATTGAATGCACCTTTGTATCCTGGTTTAGAGTATGTATGGCTAATGTTACAAGTATGTTTTCATTTAATCTAAGTAACCCTGTGCGTTTGTTAGTAAAAATTAAATCGAAGCATCATCATTTACAATCGTGAGTGGCGCTCAGCAGTGCAAGTTGTAATTGATTTTAGTTTAGTCAATCTAACAACGCTAATATCGAAACATAAAAAGCAGAGCACTTGCCACTTGAAGTTGCGAGATTGTTTAAACGCCACATGTGTAGTAGCATCGTGAGCTAAGTAACTTGATCGTCCTTAGTGCGCAAGGACATTAAACATAAACAAACTTCCGATGGAGCAGTGCACATGTTTTTCACTTTTCTGTGTCACTCTGAATTGTGCTATCAAAAAGTTTGAGTACTTTTAAAATTTGTAACGAAGTTTGTCGTTTATGAGTTTTGTCGTAAGATTTGTGATTTTGATGAGTTTTGTGGTGTCTGTGAAAGGCAAGCAGCATTCAAGTAAAACTTGCTTGCGTAATTCATTCATTCATTCTTTTTTGTTTTTGTTATTTTATTTTTAATACATTCATAAGAAGTCAAGAAGCTGGCTAACACTGCTGACTTCGCACAATAGCAGTATTGACTGTAATGGCTTTTGATGACCGAATAATGAAGTTTTCGTTCCTTATGGTTGTAAGCTCAAACGTGGTGAAGCGGAAGTTACAAAAATGTTTAGGTTGTGTGTTTTTATGGTCGCAGGTCATTGAATAATTTCCGTCTGGCTTATGGGCAATAGATACTTCTAGTTCTCATTTGTTGGAGCGTAGTTGCGAGGCCAAGCAAAACGTTGGGGTAAAAAAATAAACGTCAGTTCATATTTCAATGCACAAAAAGGCTAGAACAGGTGGGACGAATGAGAAGCCACTGCAGATGTTGCGCCTAAAACTGTGTTGCTGCTGAATCTCTTAGAACATAAAAATTTCCAGAACATTCTGCTTTTCTTCATTCTGTTACATGTGGCAGAAAACATAGTTTTAATAAATCAAGTTTTTCGTCGGCACTACGCTGTAGCGATAAAAAGCTGAATCCGTTTCTATTTTGGAATGAATGCAGAAAGCTACGCACTATACCATTGGTTCCCTACCGGGATGCCGCGGCACCCTATAGGGTGCCATTTACAATACTCAGGGGTGCCGCGAGCTAATGTGTTTCTCAATATATCATTAAAAATATTATTTTCAAAATGTTATCAAACCGTAAAGCAAATTGCTACGGGCTCTCCACCGGGTGCCGCAAATTATATTTTCCTTCTGTAGGGTGCCACAAGCCTAAAAAGGTTGGGAAACACTGCACTATACAGTGACTAATCGAAAACAAACAAAATTTGACAAGTCGCTTTCTATTTTTGTTTTAACTAAAAACATTTTAATTTTTTGTGCTGCTATTTTCAATCTGAAAGTTAAAAATGCAATGATGATAATAAGAAAACATGGCAAGTTATTTGTAACAACAGGTTCATTTTCACCATACTCACTTTGTGCATCCTTTGGATGTGTCGCTAGTGGGCTGCGGATGCACAGCGTCACTTACAGCACTTACGTCGGGAGCCAACAAGCTTGTTATTCCATTATGCATCACTTAAACGGGAAAAGATTCAGCCAGGCGCGCAACCAGGGTAATTGGGGACATTACCCNCCCCGAAAAATTGAAAACATTGCATAGCAATTTTGATATTTGCAGAAACTTTCAAAGAATAAAGATGGAATTTTATATTCTAATCACTATTAAGAANGGTCTTATTTCAATTTTTATTTGCCTGCCACACTAAAGCCATGCCTGCACTAGTTGAATACGGAACCAGATGTTTGTATTAGGCTACTAATTTTANCCTGTCCTGATCGTTNGGTCTGCATCTTGATTAAACTTNAAAGTTCTCATTATCGGAAATGTTGCAAAGAGAGCTCTTTCTGTGACNGTTTGCGAAAAAGTTGTACCACGATTGAATAAGCGCGATAACGTCATCGGATGAAATTCTATGAAAATTGACCCCCCCAAAAAATGAAGAGCTGGTTGCGCCCATGGATTCAGCTGGTAGGGCAGCAGCCTCATGTAATTAGTAAAGCCGTGCTCTGAAAACAAAATGAGACAACAAAGATCCAAACATTTGCTTGTTGCAAGAATAAAAGTTTCGAACTACCTAAACATTACAATTACCGGGTTTGTTTCTCAGTTCATAAATTTTGCTCATTTACATCAGGTATTCATTGTATTAGCTTTACAGCCATGCGACACGTAACTTTTTACATTGCGTTATGATGTTGGCTTACCTTCAGTCACATGATAATTTCATCTTGGTTAAATGTCCTTCATGCAACTTTTTTTGCCCCATGAAGTTGCAATGCCACAATAAATACGCTTTACCAATCAGTGGTGTATTTTTATAAGCTACCTAACTAAGCTATTCTACTCGTAATGTGATCATCACCGACGTCCATCAGCCTGTGAATATTAGTATGGCAAGACACGTTTTTTTCAAAAAATAATAATCTGACATGAAACAACAACAACAGCCAATGATTTATGTAAATGAAATTTGTTTGTTGCCTATTGCTTCTTATACGACTTCGTAAGACTTCTATGTTTCACTCTGTTCCAAATGATCTGATACATGCTGATTGTTATTGAATGGCATCCATTGCAGATGGCATCCTTACCTTGAAACAAGTAGATGATTACACTTGTGTACTTACTGTTTTCAGCCGGCCGTTGCAGTCTGTAGTTGTTGAGTGAATATTTTTTTAGCTGCTTGTGTTTCTGTGAGACCTGATGCAGTACAAAGTGTTTCTACCAAGATACAATTTGACCAGTGATCTGGGCTGAAAACGTCTATTTTTCTTTCCATGAAAATTTCCATTTTTCTTCCTTTAAAGGAAGTATAAGCTGTAGGTTTTTTTCAACTGTCTACAGAAAACTTTAGCATTGCTAAAGCGGTTTGTGAAAAAGTTTATTGCAGTCTTTTGGGTAGCATTTAAGCCCAAACCAGTGACAGACAACATTGCTGTTTCAGGTGCTTCTTTAAGGTCCAGCTTGTAACTTTACATTTTTCAGCCCTACATTTCTTATTGATTACAGATATCCATTTACTGCAGGCAAAACTTGTTATTTACACCAGATCTCTCTTAAGTTTAGAAAAAACTCTGCATCAATTTTTCTTCTTTTGGAGCAATGGTTCTTAACCTGGCGTAAATTTACCCCTGGGGGTAAATTTCATGTTCCAATGGGGTAAATTTACTGAACCACAACTTTCAGCCATTGTAAATTTTTATAGTCATTCTAAACTGCAAGAGTTTGTTAATTTCCTATTTTCAATAAATGAGCACAATTGAGTATATTGGGGGGCAAATCTGGTAACCTTGTTTGATGAAAGGGTAAGATATGTAAAAATGGTTAAGAACCACTGCTTTGGAAGATGTGTGTTTTCATAAAATTTTGATTCCTTCAACTGATTACATGTAGGTTATTGTTGGCTTCTAGGCCATAGTTCTGACACAGGCTATTTATTATACTTAGATGGGATTTGCTTCGTGCTTGAGAATCCATTTAGTTTCACTATGTAAGTAATGTATTGTGGCTACGTGTCTGGTAGAGTCCTGCGCAGGACATTTTTGTCTGCTCCAGCCCCACGCCTGCAAAATTTAAACCCGCACCCGCAGGAATTTGAGAAATCTTGCCAGCTCCCACCGCACCTTCCCAGCCGGCGCCCAACCCCAAACCCGCACCTGCCATTGTGTCTGAAAACCACTAAAAACTCATGCAACGCATTTCATCGCTAGTGGAAATTTATTCGGTGGTTCATTTAAAAGGCATCAGAAGATCTTAAAAAATTCTGCAAACTACAACTGTGAAAATTTTTAGTCAACCTTGTGCGCTTTTTCCTTAGTTTTAAGACCACTGTTCATAAAGAGTATGTCGTTCACTGACAAACTCTTTAAATTTGTTCTTCGGCTATTCACGACATACCCAGGCGTATTAAACAGTTGTCCACTGGCAGCGCTAGTAGCCATCGCACAGAACGTATTTCTATCAAGATCACTGAGAGTCGGAAACTCCAATGTGTGGTCTCGCGACCACTGGAGAACGTCGTTATACCCTTATGCCACAAGCTCTCTGTAGCATTAAATTCTTGCCCGTGTCACTTTCACATGCTTATGGTCACCAGTCAGTTACCTGCTGAAAGAATTTTTTAATCCCGCGCCCGCTCTGCACCAAGTTCAACCCGCGCCCGCACAGCACGCATAGCTCTGCGGGTTACCGCATCCGCGGTTTTCGGGTACCCGCAGCACGCGCGTGTTAACCCATCCAACGCAGGACTCTAATGTCTGGGTATGTCGAAATTGTAAGTTTGTCACAGCTGTAGGTCTATTCTTCATTGATCTGTTCTCTCTTTGTCACTTTGTACCTTTAATTAATCCATTTTCTATTTCTCATTTTGTACCTTCAATTGATCTTTTCTCTATTTGTCGTTTCGTACCTTCACTTGATTTAGACGTTTATTGAAGCTGACTCTGTTGTCAGTGGCTGTTAATGATGAGAAGTGCGTGCTGTTCATTTCCAGGCGGAGACTATGTTCNGCTTTACCGTGAATAAATAAGCTNTTCAAGTCCTCATAATTTTTGTAACATCTTCTCTCCTTGGTGTGTCGTTGACCTAAGCCCTGGTATGCTCAGCTTGTGCTATGATATCTTTTCATACTCTCTACAGCAAAAACTGTGTCCCCAACGTACTTCCCTTGGTGACACGTACATGGACTGCATGGCACTGAAAAATAATGTTTTAATCAACCTGAAGCGAGAGACTGGCCAGACACAGGCATTATCGTCACTAGGGGAGGCAGAAGGGTACAAGAGAATGCTTGTAGCATTCTGCGGGCGTCAAGATGCCATGTTAGAGATATACCATTCATTTCTAGATTTCTAAATTCAATCAGGTGAGAAACAGCTACCAGCGAAATCATCTTTTTACAGCATCATACTTGGCATTCTGAGCAGCCTGACAGTCACACACCGTATTTTCATTATTCTGCCAGTAGATGCCGCTAGGAAGCAACATTTCTTCAGTCCAAAATCACCGCGTGTAGTTGCGAAAATGAACTATGATGTTATTTGTTCATTTAAATCGCTATGGCGAAAAGCAATTGAGTGTTATACAGTGGGTTCTTAGAGCTTAAGACAACATTTTACAGAGTAAAATCTGCAGAATGAGTAACTAGTAACGCATTACAAAAAAGCTTCTGAGAAGAAGTTAATAATTGCATACCATTAGTGTCTGAGTGAAAATCGTAATTCGTAAAAAAATAAAATTTCAAAAAAAAGTCTAAGTGCGTTAAAAAAACGCAGTTAATATTTTTTAGAAACAGGCCTGAAATATTATATACTCAAGCAATCAAAATATGCAATTGAAATAAAATAAACAGCAATTTCTTTTAGATTCTATTTCGTCTGAAGTCAGGTAAGAACGAAATTGAAAGCGGCAACATCCAGTGACAACTATGCAATTGGGAAAACGAAAATGGTATTTCAACACAATTTCAATAGCAAACATCTTGAGTTAACCATCGGTACTGGACGCAGTTGAGTTGGCGAAAATTGGTGATTTCAAACGGAAGTCCATATATTGCGCTTTTTCAAAAGATCTTTTATGCTAATGTATGTTCGGCGTGGTAGATTCACAGGCGACTCCTCTATCTCAATGCACACTGCTCTTTAGCATAACTTCTACCATTGCAGCTGGAGCAGCAGCTTGTGGGGTCAGAAACAGAGGAATGGTGCCACGCGATTGCAGGTGACTTGCTCCCGAACCACCTGACAACGATAACGCTCAACAAGTTGACGACCGGGAAAAAGTACAAGTTCAGATTGTCGGCCATCAACAAAGCAGGCTCAAGCGGATACGCTTCATTGGGACCCGTGGTGTGTGCTGAAGTTGTAGGTAAGTGATGACATTGGTGCTTGGTCGAATTCGTCTCAGTAATTTTTTTTGACACCATGCAGTTTACGAGAGGTTTATCCACAAGTGGACAAATCTCTTTCCTGAAGTTGTGTAAGGCAATATCTTTTCCTGAAACATCGCTAACAACATTATGAATGTTTGAATTGTTTCGGTGTAGGTTATAATTTATATATTTTGCATTGAAATTTTGAATCAAGCCACCCCTAGCATTTTATACAAGCTTGAGAAAGTATACCGAGGCAAACCCAACTGGTATCAGCATGAGTACAAAATGTTATCGCTCACTATTTGATCTGGCTTATCGGAACGATGGGCCATGACCAAAACGCTTTGCCCTTTCCTCAGAACGATTTTACACCTTTCAGGTCAAATAGGTTTGATGATATATGGAAGCCATTAAAAAGCTCGTTTTCTCTGTAAGTGTTGACCTTGTGTCAACGGACAGCCCGTGCTTGTTTCAGCGTGTGACAGTTTTGTGAGGCAAGTCTTTGACAGCTGAAAAACATCCAGTGCCCGTTGGCCACACCTGTGGTGCGAATTAGCAGCTGCTAGTGCTGTGATTCTCGTGATTTTGCCATTGATTAGCAAAGTAATAAAGTGCGATGTGTCTGATGCTAGCAGAAAGCCATTCGTTATCGCGTCTAATCGTTTAATCGGTCATTTGTGCTTCTTCTGATGGATCTGCCACAGCACATTTTGTCAGCTTCTTGAGCATAATGTGTCTNNCGACTACAACTCGATACAGATGCAAAAAATCACATGTCGCTCCGAGCGACACTACAACCATAGACCAAGCGCCTTAGTAGTGCTAAGTAATCAGTGCTTTTTTTAGGCTATTGCCGCTGATATCACGCCAACTTGCTTCGACGTACAACTACTCATCTTGTTTGTAACAGTTGAAAGGCCTTGTAGAGCTTCATACAACAAACGACATGAAGAAACGCTGTACATGATTGACATTTTGCGCACTTCATTTTCGTTTCCATTTTCAGTCAGATTAAGGCAATTCCAAGATAATTAATTACTGAAAAATGGGTTGAGAAAAATCGAAAATAACTGACCACTGAACAATAATACTAAGTTTTCCATAGTGGATGTTGTTCGAAAAAGTCAAGTCTGGTCACTTGGCTTTTTAAGCAAAGAACAAAAACGGTTATCATACGAAAGTACAAACAACTAACTATGCTCATTCAAAATTACACGAATATTGTAAAGAGTTTTTTTGTTTAAGCTCGCGGTGATGTACGATTGTTTTTGTTATTTTGCCTAAATTATGTTATTGTTTTTCCTGTTTGTGAAACTTGTCAGTTGATTATGCGATCTCGGTGCACAAGTCACGAAATCTTTTGAGAACATTCGCATACAGTGCTGTCACGTCATATACTGAAAAAATTATACTTTGTAATTCTGAGAAACTGATGATTTGCTAAGTTGAAACTGCAGAACTTGAAATGGAACCGATGTTTTCATTGCTTGTGTTCTTTGAAGGTTTGATCAATTCAGTTGCGAGCAGGTTGGGTAGATCTCTTGTGGATATTTTAATAAACGAAGAATTAGGATCAACTACAGTACAAAACTAACCAAAAAATTAAATTATTCAAACGCAGAACTGCTTTTGAACGAAAACAATGCTCGTTCTTTCGCTGAATACACGAGCAGAACATGATAGCATTTTGATTTTAGAGCCTGTTCAAAATTGCTAATTATTAGCGATTAAAACGAGATGATGGGCATTAAACGTGAAATGTATAAAAGTGTCTCTCCAACGATTTCTAGCCAATGTTCCAAAATATTTGTACTGTATGGCACAAAAACTGAAGAGTTGGAAACTGTGTATATTTTAATACGTCCACACCGCGACTTTCCTCACTCTACAAATACCATTGTTGGGAACGTGCATGATTCTGATCTGTAACTTTGCACCGCTTGCATAAATTTTTCTTCAGCTCCAAACATCAGATTAAACAGTTTCAGAGCATCACTGAATGTTTGTTTTCAGATACGGTATTTTTAATGAAGACAATAGCCGTGTTTTGCAAAGCAACTGTAATTCTATCTCAGATGCCCTCGTAAAGGTCGTCATCAACGATCTTTTTCGTCTTGTGAACCTCACGTACAAGTTTAGACGAGGGTCAAGTGCGCAACACCCTCATGAATGTTATTTGCTTGTGAAAACATTTTGCGGACGTACAAAAATCTTCAGCTTCGTCGCATGACGCTGTTGCGAGAAAACCGCAATCAATCCAAGCCACCTGTTGTTCGTGTTGCCAAAGCGGCTAAGGTTCAACCCAATGACGTTTGACTTCGAAGAGAATGATTTACCCACGCAAAATAGACCCGTTCGGTTCAAACATGTAAACAGGCGCCCGTGTCTACAGTCACGAATCGCACTTCAATCAGAAGTAGTCACCCGGAGGGACCCAACTATCTGCAAATCAGCCAAACATATCAACAAGCTACACGTCGCTGTTTGCCTCGCCGATATGGGAGAGTACCTGAAAGGCTGGCTTTGGAACTGGAAACCCAGCCCACATGCTTCATATGCTTGCTTTGCCATTTCCAACCTACTCTTGCACTTTTGCATGAGATAACTCAGATGCAGTTTCTTGCTCAAGACAAACTTTCTGATGACATTTTATTCAAGCTGTAATTGGTGGGTGTTAATTTCCCAAGAACGATTATATATTTGTTTTGAGGTTGTGGTTGATCCTGTGCAGAGAAAATTAAGTTGTACAAAGCAATAACTGCTGTATTGGTGATACAGCAATAATGCGGCAATGCGAACCTGTTTATGTGTAGGCTCGACAGCCTTCTCCATCAAGTGACGCGGTCGGATCTACAATATCACCAAATAAATATTTAGTACAGGAAATTGATTTCGCTTTCAACAACGCATCTTCAGTCGTAGGGTATACATGTATTGTTCGAATACAATCGTTTGTAAAGAAAATAAATAGCACAGATGGATCAGGTGTTGGTATGTAAAATCGATTTCCCACTAAACATGCAATATGCAAATACGATGACCAACATGGAAATAGCTAATGGAGATGCAGGTGAGTCGATTTTCCCATCACCTTGGAGCAATTTGCGCTAACGTATGATTATTATCCNGTCCGTATACTAATGNTGCAAATGTCTTTTGAAAATATNTTTGGTTCTTTTGTTTGTGATACGTCATGACTATATAGGTTATGAGAACTGTCTCCACGCGGCTTGCACTCAGCTCTCGGCAAAACGATCGTGCGAAATGTGTCAGCACTTACGGAAATTTATATCCGCGTCCATAGATCAAGTAGGCGATTGTTTTATCGACAGTTACGCAGATTACTAGATCTGTTCTTGGTGTCTTACTTCTTGCCATCTAACACGGTGATACCATCGATCAACCACAGCTCTACATAAGATTTTATCTCACATCCACGCGGAAATTGCCTCTGGTTTTAATGAAAAGCAAAACAAAAACAAGATAAAGGTCGAAGGCAAAGGACAGAAAATTAAGGAAAATATGCATTTTCTTCTTGTCCAGAAACGAGCTTCAGGTCAACGTAAAATGTTTATGATGGTGTAATATTTACTTCATAAATAGCCGAAATTCTTGAACAGCTGGTCTTTTTATCTTGATGAGTCGTCATCAGTCAGTTGTAGGCATTTTCAAATGACTGGATACAGTTATTTTGAAATATGGTTTTTCGTAATCCGTTTATGATATCAAGTTGTACCGACTGTTTTGTATTTACACAGACTGCCCTCAAGTTCACTTTTTAGGGACGGATTAGACCGATAAAAGTGCAACCTGAGAGTTAACAAGATCATTGTGGACACTAAACGGAGATACCTCCGAACATGAAACAGGAAACCTTGCAAATAGAGTAGGATATTCTGCGAAAGCCGCAAGGGTTATGAAATCCTAGACACAAATCGGCTGGAAGCACAGATCCGGGTAGATGCGCTTAGGTACAAAACAGGAAGCTGACAATCTGATATCGCGGCCTACTTTCTCTGCCGGCGTTCCTTAAATCGCTTCACGTCATACTGTAAATGACTTTACCGCTTGACTTTAACGCTTTCAATCGGCGAAAAGCGTATTACCCGCGTTTAATCCCGCTGAGTCATTTCGCGTCGGCAGAATGTTGTCTGCGCTGCAGATTTGAATGTCTCGAAGTGTTTTTTCCTTGGATTTTCTTACCTGCTTTTCTCGGCATTTTTGCCACTGTTCTATCCTGTCCATAAAGCATTAATAACCTTCGCAACGAAGACTGCGAAAACGTCGCATGACGAATAACTAAACTTTAATGAGCGAATGACCTGCTTTAGTTATGGTGGCTAAACTACGTTCTTGCTTTTGCAACCAGCTGGATAAAATACAAATTTTAATTGATTGAGAAATTATGATCTTCCGAAAACGAACGCACTAGCGCAGGATGATTTAAGTAGAAAAAAAACTAGTTTCTAACTTCACAAAAGTTTTAACGTGGATTTACAGAGTGACTTGTGTTTTGACCATCAACATGATAGCCGTCAAAACAAAAGTTACTGTAAGTATGTAAGGATGGGAACATCAAAGTGATTATTAGCATATGTTTTACGAGTTTCAAGCCCCTCACTTCACACCAATGGACGTCATCTTTTTCTCAGTGGCAGAGATTCAACTAGCAGTGAAAATGTGTAGTCTAAACACCTTTGCCAGCACTGGTTGTGCTTGAAAGCGTTGTTTTGTCAATCTTACTTACTTTATACGCTATCGTATGTTGTAGAAGTGTGGTAAAATCGTTCACCTAAAATCCAAGTAGGTGGTTAATGGCGCTCGCTTCTTTGGCGCCTCCAAATAAGAATCACAATGCTTTGTTCTGGCAATCGCCTTAAGCCCATAATATTACTGCAATTTCGGTTTCCTTAACCTAATACCTTTGTTAGCTTGACTACGCTCATTTGAGATTCTAAGTTTTTGGTAGTTTTATTATCATGTTGTTTCAAACAATACAGGCTTTTTTTGTTGACAGTAACAATAATTCACAGTGTATGTTTCCCACATTGGCAATGCTATTTCGATAATTTACACGCAGCAGCTAGTGTTGTTTTAGATCCTTAGGAAGAACTTAGACAAAACGTACAACTGAATCTTTGTTGCTTTTTAATCAAAAACGGATGTCAGGGCTGCTCGTTGCCAACGAAAGTCTTGAGAAAAATTAGAGTATCTGCAAGCAATACGCTATCAAGTTATTTACTTATAATGAAGGCTGGATTTCACAGTCGTTTGATTTATATTGTCAGAGAGATTTGAAACCATCGAAGTTTGCAGATGAANAAACGATGGGTTGTGANCTCAGTAATTAGTAGTAGCCTACATTGACCTTCACTAGACTTGAACACCATGCNGTGATTCAAAGTAAGCCAGCAGTACTGCTGGTACTCAAATGTAAACATGCACTTGTACAAAAAAACGTTTATGTGTTTACGACGGGTTTTCGCCAGAAACTGACTGTTTTCAACATACACGATAAAGGAATCAAGAACTGCAAACGACGTCATGTTGTACAGTAGAGTGAATTTTAGCAATATCGATTTTCTATTGCTGTTCGTAGTACGTGCAGCCTACATGCTTACAGTTCAAGACAAATAGGAAAACAATAAATTTTAACGCTTATTACTGTTCAAGGTGTACTCCTAAACTCATTATCTGTTGTAAATGTAGGCAAGTACTAGCGCTTATGACGACTATCGAATATCAATATTAAATAAAACGCAAACACAGTTGTAAAACACTNTCTATCGAAAGGAGTACTTTCACAGCCAAGAATCAGGACGCCGGAGAGCAGGAAAATGACGNGGCACTGCCCCCCTGCCCTTTCAAAAAGGGGCAGCGGGGGCGAAGGTGCCTTTTTCATAACATTATCATGGGTAATCTAATGGCTCATCAAGATCGACTTGAAACAAATTTATTGCAGCTATTCGCGCAACAAGAAAATACAGGATGGTTTTCTATCATTTCTGCTATTATTTTTGAGGTCAACATTGTTGCTGAACAGAAACAAGCATATTGATAACGATTTGTTTGTTTTTTTATAAGTTTCCGTTGCCCTCAACTCTTTTACTGCCCCCCTTCCCGACCGTTATTCCGGGGTCCCTGGACAGGAGCACTACTCTATAGCAGTCAACTAAAAGACTCCAAAGAAAACACGACTTTAAAAAGAAAAAGAAATTAACAAAACAGTCTGAAAGCACAAAATGAAAGACGAAGTTAAAAAGAACGCAAATAAGAAAACTAATAAAGAGTAGAAATTGGACTCAAAATCATCTGATATCTAGTAAGATAATTCGGTCCAAGTTGATTAAACCTTTTATTCAACGCATCCGTTTATCTTCACATCAATCAATATTGTTGCGTGATGGTTCCACGAATGTCATCTTGCAGCAGTCGGACAAGAGGTTTAGGTTATTACGTTTGCGTGGATGTTTCATGAAGTAAGGTTCGATTAAAGCACCAGTCTCTTGTCCGAAGATTTTGCCAACTGTGCCGATGAGCGTTCCATTTGATAGAAAACTTATTCTTCGTTTGTCCAAGACATGCTACTTCACAAATTAACAGGTAGCCACGTAAATGCCATAGTTTGCACAAGACAGTCGTTAGGCCAGCTTGATCCTTCCTGTTGCTGTACAGAGGCAACATCCCTTTTGACCATGCGGTGGTGTTTACCGTGATTGCCGCACAAAGCACAATCTCTGCGAGGCGCAAAGAGGGATCTTCAGTGGTCGTTTGCTGGTCATGGGCAATTTTCTTATAAATCGTAATCTCACAAACACACAATTGTAAAACAAACGTTTCAAATATACAAAGTCAAAACTTGGTTAAGAATGTTAGTATACGTAAAAAGCTTCAGCATTACTCGGTAACAAAATGCGATTTCATTTGTTAAGTGAAATATTCCAAAGGCAAAGATTTAAAGCCTTGAGAAAACCGCTAAAGAAAAACAGAAATTATTAACAAAAATCATGATTGGCGATGTCCCAGTAGATAAATCTTTCAGTCGATTGCTATATTGGTGCAAGAACCGTTCAATTTCCATCGTGAAGTGGTTAACTTCCCCATTCGATGGAATTTAGTTGTTAAAACATATTAGCTGTACATTTACCCCCTTTATTCAATTAGTGGTAAATCTATTTTTTTCAGCAACCACCAGGAAACGCGGCTATAACGTTATAACTGACAGGTTTTCGGTTCCACTGTCCAGTTATTTCGATTGCTAAGTAAGGCTGAGACCAGATTTTGAGGCGCTAGCACTGCGTAATGTGCAGTGCTAGCTCAACTTACCTTTCCAGAGACGTTGCGGTGGGCATGCAAGCTGACATATTTGAGTGACGTTTGAGACTTGCTCAAATACTGACGCGCAACCAAATATTTTTCAAATCAAAAAAGTTGTTATGTCATGTGATCCTGATCAAGAGATAATCTCGAAGACATCCATTCCGGAGATAAATTACTGTTGCTTTGGTGTAGGATTAAAGTTGGTTTCAAATTAGGTAGGCTCTGCGATAAGTCTAGGGTCAACGTATAGAACGCAACGATAAGAAGCCGCTATCATGTTCAATGACCAGTGTCAGGTATCATCATGATAGTTCGTCTTCCACGAATTAATTTTGTCGCAACAAGTACACGTCTGTCCCGACGAAAGAGTAGAAGAATGAATGCTGTATGATGCACAACTACACAACTGCATCATATCAGTGAAACCAAGTGTACGCTCATTCTTGTTGGTCTTATTTAAATTGAAGAATATTTTAGTGTACAAGTGATGAGTTAATCACATCGGTTGGCATTATTGACGTCCTTTTCCAATAAATAACATTAATTAACCGCTTTTTTAGTTTCGCCAGTTTCGCAACCTATCGACGATTAAGCTATAAGATAGCGTACATCCAAATTTGTTCAAGGAACGCTAGAAAACCTCGTGCCAGAATATCTTTCTAAAAAGTCAAGGACTTGGGAGTGTCTTGCCTTCAGCGTCCTGACCTGTGCATCACCCGTCCGTGACCTTCATCGTTGGTTGCGCGATGATAACCTCTTCCAACGACGTGACATTAAACAAGATGCCACCGAGGTGCGCAAAGTGCTGTCACTTACTTTCAAGAAAACTGTTAGGTTCAACACGACAGAAATGAGAAGCTAACTATCGAGAAAACGCTGATCGTTGGAGAAAGCAGTAACTAATCTACTTTCAAGTGATGCATTTGCGAAGCAATTGGAAAAATTTGAGCGATGCTATCGCTGCTGTGATCGCGGGATAACCGGTTCTTTCGTTGCTGTACGCGGTTTGACTTTTTATTGCTTGCGTCACTTGAGTGTGACCTCGTACTTACAGCGATCGAACATCAGCAAGTTATAGCATCACGTAAAGTATTCCCATCCTCACAATAAACCATAGGTGTTGGAACAAGCAATGTTGGGAGTGCGGAGGATATTTTGCCCGAATTCCCCCAAATTTGCCCTAAAATTTTTTGCGGCAAACATCCCCCCAACAAATTTTCTGTAGTAGTAGGTTACTCATCAACTGTCACAAACTAAAACAGGAAGTTACTAGAAAGGATTTGTTATTTTATTTTCTCTATGTTTAATGTGTTTTCTATGGCATATTAAACTTTTTTTGGGTCAGGCTCATGCTTTTTTGTGTCAGAATAATTTATACACTCAATAACACAGTTAAAAAATGTCGAAACTTCTGTGCCCGATCGTTTTGGGATTTTGCCCGAATTTTCGACAAATCAAAAGTTTTTAGGACGCACTTGCGCTCCTGAACCCCCAGCTCCTACACCCCCAGCTCCTACACCCCCAGCTCCCACACCACTGCAACAAAATGTCTTTTTCACGCTAGCAAGGCTTGCGTACATCTCAATCCCCAAAACGACTTTGTTTTATATGATTTGGAGTGGGGGTTGCTTAGAATCAACTACTCTGAGCTCAGTGCATCGTAAATGGGCAAAGCAAACAGATATCTTGTGCGGGTAGTTAACTTTCATGAAATAGCCAGATATTTTGTAGTCAAACCCAATTAATGAACAATTAAACGCGGTAAAATGAAAATCACGACCAAATAAAATAGTATGAACGACATTTTTCAAACGTTTCGATAACTCCTGTTATCATCATCAGTGCATTGCAGATTAAACGCAGAAAGTGCAAGTTTGCCGTTAGCAGATTTCGTGTCTCTGTTTAAACAGTTTAAAATGAACTTTCAAATTGATTGAACCTCGTTCAAATTTATGAAAAACGTTTAACAAACTTTTTGCACGTGGCCCTTCAGTCACTGAAGCTGAATGTTCGTAGCATGTGTTCATTTTGCGTATATCACATAGTGCTCAGAGTATATCCTCAACAGCCCCCATATCTTAGGCCTTAAAAGCAGGATATTAGCGTTGGACCATTTTTTAGAACAAAAGTGAAAAAGCAAATTCTCTTTCACAAAATCAAAACGCAAATACAGTAATTTACAGGATAGTAAAACATTTCGGAAAGCCGAGATCTTCCTGCGAAACGTAGATAACACGCTCAAGTGTATCAGTGCTCAGTTGTTCCATGATGGAATGCGGGGGTGTAAACCCAGGGTGGCGGAAAATAGCAATCATCTCATCTCAGCAAGCGTAACTTCGTGATGTGCAGTAATACGTTATGCTAAGCCTACGTCCGAAAATTATAGGGTTAACGTAAAGCATCTAATCCGTGCTATTATAGCTTCTTTGCAAAAGACTCTCCGCAATAAAGTAGAACGCACGATTGCAAGGTTTTTGTGGTTGCCTTTTCTCCGAAGTCGTCTTTCTGACGTCTCCGTGCAAACGGCTTAGGTCAAGTCTGTTAAAAAGTTTATCTCTATTCCTTTTTAACAAGGCCTAATTGTAACGTTTGTAGCAGTCATTTCACGATTGTTGACCCAAACAGGAATTTTCAAAATTCCGTAAATCGGTTTACTTACGCTTGGGAAGCATACTTAAGCGAAATGTTGCTCGTGAAAGTGAAGTTAAAAATCCCGGTTCTAGCAACTTTTTCTGTGTGTACACCAAAAAACGCATTCAAAAGTCTTTTACGTTATAGAAAAGCTTTTATATTTTTGTTTCATTCAATTTAGGAGAGTTAGCCTGACCAAAATGGACTTTACGCCTCGTTTTTTTCATAGCTATTTCTTTCATACCTTCTCTAGTCGCTGCCAGTGAGCAGAGTCAGTTCCGCAGATTAGTTTTCACATTTTTTTGGTCACAAAACATGTTTTATGAACAAGTAACCCCACGACCTATGAAAATTCCTTGTCCTAAAAACTGATATCAAAGTCTGCGATTAAATCCAGGTGGCAAACTTGCAAAAACGTCTTTTCATCGCACACAAACAGCACCAAATCGTGAGCAAAAAGCAAAAGGTTGATTTGTGGCCGAAAAGGGGCCGAAAACATCGTCCGCCCTGTCCCATATAAAGATAAGTGACAGCGCAAGACTAAGCCTCTCCTTTTCAGGTGTAGCGATTGCTGCATGACTGTGCTTGCAGTAGACTCAGTGCAAGGCCTCTCCAACGCAAATGTGCCCACAGTAACGCCTTCCCTTGGTACTCCCGGATATCGCACAAGTACTGCAAAAAATGTATACTCTTGGTTGGTTTTGCTTGAATTCTTGAATAAGGCTGTAAAACCAACAGGTTGCTGCAAAAATGTATTGTTGCCATTTGTCATGTTCAGTAAGGTCCACAAAGACCACTGTTTGAGAAAGCAAAAGCAAAAAAGTTTCATTCGCATAATATTTTTCTCTTGACCAATCGTGAACCAGTATTTCAAATACAAGATTGCGCGTGAATGTACTGCCTTACGTCTGTCTACAATTTTGAACACGGATGCTATTGGCAGAATCTAATTTCTTATCTTCAGAACCGATGACCGATTGCTTACTAACTTCTATGAATATTTTTCTCAAAATAAAATCGAATTCCTACCAGCTAAGTGGTACATTTGGTTGAGCACACGCCCCGAAAGCTGGTAAGAGGCGTTCGATTCCGATCTGGTCATACGGAAGACTTGAAAAACGGAACTTGCAGCCTATCCAACATCGTGCTCGGCGTAGGGAACGGTTCACGTGCGACGCTGTGACTCGGCGTCGGTGCAGCATTCACTGCGAAAGCAGCCGCGTGGCCCACGGCCCAAGCAAGCGGAGATGAGGGCGCAGACCACTCGTGACTCTCCGAAAGGAGTACAGAAACCGAGTATAAACTGAACTGAACAATCGTGAGCCAATGACGTTGCTGTTTTAAATTTGCAGAGGAAGCGAAGATTGTATTACCGCGCCACCTTTTGAAACCTGTGAAAGTGAAAGTCGGGGAGAAGCTACATGTCAATGTGCCGTACCAGGTGGGTCACTTACGCCACGATCTATGTCGTAAATGACTAGTTTCGAGTAATCTTGCTTGTTTTTTGTGTTTTAACATGTTTCAGATTGCAATTAACATTTGGATTTTGGAAATTACGTTCATGTTTGCTTCCATTTGATATGAAAGATGATAAATGTCACCGCGTTTGACCATTTGCTTCAAGTGATTGTAGCATTTATCATGATATTCGATTTTCAATATAAGTAGGGGACAAGAGTTTACAAGACAAAACTTTTGAAAAAAATTAAAATGCGTGCTTGAATTACGCACCAGAGCGTTGACTTCTAATAACCGATGACTTTCATAAACGAGCAGTGGTGTCGTTGGGACGGACGCGGTATAAGGACGGCCCACATTCTTGTAGGGACCGACGTTTCCAAATTTTGTTTGAGGCATCAAACTTTGGCACTTTTGTTGTAATTTTTGAGACATTTTGTCACACAAGTTTTCAGTTTTCTTGACTAGTTTTACATAACTTTGTCTCATGGAACGTCACCCGCAACTCTTTCTGGCACCCACTGTAAACGAGGTTTTCAATGTAACATTTGGTAAATGCTGAAAGTTGTGTGGTTGAACTGCTAGCCGTTTGTTTGTTCAGCTAATCTGACTCTTGTAGATCTATTTTCGAAGCAGATCTAGCAACTTCTAAGCAGTGTCAGTCTTTAGAAGATTAGCATTTACGCCCATTGCGAATCCATTCACTCTATATACTATACATACCTCATGATAACCATTAGTATGATAAGCCATTGCTGTACCGGTTGAGATAAATATCAAAGCGGTATAGAATATCTTTTTGAACTTTTTTGGCATTCATTGGACCCGATCTTTGTTTATAAACGTTTGTTTGGTTCACAGCCACCAGACAGGCAACATCTCTCTGATAATAACATCGAATTGCCTGATATGCTAAAAAAAACAACATTGGCTGCAAGTCGGTAACGGCCAACGGGGAAACATTAATTTCACTACTTGTATCGTTTTGAAGCTTTGGATTTTTACAAAATATAATTTCGCATTGTGTGTTGCTTTCTTAAGCCATTAGCAAAAATGTAACCAAAGCGATACGCTCCTCGTTGCTGTTGGGCAAAAAGCATAACAAAGACAGTCGGCATAAACAACTCATGTGTACTTGACTATGGTATAACCAAGGTGAAGATAAGAGCAAGCTTTTTTGTTCTCTCTGCATTTGTACAACCTTTTCATGTATCAGAAGCAACAGCATTACACTTCTCACACTTATATATTTACAATGACTTGTGATAATCGACCACAAGTGTAGTATGTTCTTTATTTTGGAAAACTGTCACAGAAACAACAAGCTCACCTAATGTGTCGCACTTTCTTGACCTCTTTAGCTATTTAATCCGATTCACTTGCAACAAACAACCGGTGTCAAGCGGCTTGTGGTTCTACTCGTAAAACGAAAAAATGGCAATTTTCAGGTTGACCGAGGTCTTTTCGTCGGCCTTTACCACGAAAGTATCCGCTTACGTTTGTCTAAGCGGACCGTTTCCGTTTTATAGCTGGGTTTCAGCGTGGTGGCGAGTCTCCAGCCTTGAAAAAATGTTTTAATTCAACCAGGGCGTCGGAATCAACGATTTTTGAAATTTTACCTGAAGTCGGAATCTGGATATGTTTATTCCTGAATCGGAGTTTTAAAAAAATTAACTGACTCCGACAGTGCACTCCAAGCCAGGGTTACGAGATACTTGATCATCGCAATGTCCAGGCGAACTCTTATAAACCGCCAAAACTTCATGCAGAAAAGCCAAATGTGGTTTTTATTTATTTTCGTTAACACAATTCACCAAGTTAGTATTGTTTGGCTGACTCAGTTGTGATTTCTAAATCCAATTAAAATCCGTTTACCATGCAATCTTGCCGAATAACTAGTGCTGAATGCAACTGCTGAAGTATAAGCTACAGGACACCTAATAAATAGGCCTACTAGGCAAATCTAGGACCAACGAAAAACCAATCGAGTTTTCTAACTGAACTTGCCTTCTAAAGTAATTACCCTTTCAGCCAACAATTTGGTATTATATGGCTAGCCTACTCCACGATTTCGCAGTCGATAATCGCTGTCTGTTGACCATATGTGCTGCATTCCTTCTTTCAAACACGGAGCCACAACTCTCAAGATATTGTTATGAGCGTAATAGCGCTAACCGTACCTTTAATGCGTTTGTGCTCCGCAGATGACGCATGCAATCTCAAAAGCTTCTTTCTCATGACGAGATGATTCTAGTACGTAGTTTGCAGTGAACAGTGTCTATCTCGTCCTTGACAACCCTTTTTGCCCATGGAGTCGTTTTCCCATTCTGCTATGTACCTTCGTTTCTCATCATAGGCAACATTCTACGAAGCTATCGGATATAATACAGACCAACGAGACGACTGACTTCACTGTGTCTAACAATCTGGGGTGCAGTGGGGTGGTAAATCGTGGGAACGCGTTCCCACCCCTTTTTGCACTAGTAACTTTATTTGAAAATTTTGATTTTTCATTTAAATTTCTGCATGTAGCGCCTGGAACAGCATAAGTGAATAAATGGCAAGTTATCTCGTGTATAGCACCGTAGCATCAGTGATTACTATAAGATGGATGGCCAACTAATTGTCTCCGTCACGCGTGACTGAGTCTTTACTCGAACCTCGCAACAAGCAGGCGAAAGCATTGGCTTTTGTGCATACTACGGTGTATGACAGGCATTTTTGCGCAGTTTTGTAGAATTTCTGCAAAATATACTACTTTGCGCCAGTTGCTGATAGGCGTTTAGTCTATAAGAATAGTTATTTCATTTGGTTTAATTATTAGATGTGCCACAAACCTGTTTGATGGGTGTTGTTATAGGACTCTGCCTGCAATGGCAAATCAAGCCTATGCTCTAGTTTTTGATCTCTTTAGGATCGCTTTTATCCCTGTGTACTGGTTACACAGTTTTTCTGTGGGATTTAAGTACAAATGTAAAAGCAGATAGTAATAAGTAATAATATGCCTTTCATGTCTGATGATCTGTCTGCTTTCCCGAAAGAAGTACTGAAAAAGCTTGTTTTTGTTTATTAAGGTTGATGAAATGCAAACAAATAGTGTCTTAATCTTGCCTGAGATAAAATCACACCAGAATTCGCCAGCGATGCTGCAGCCCACTCAGTGCAAAAAGTAGACACCCCAAGATATCTTTAACAGACATTGTTTTAAAAGTCATTGGCACCATTCTGATTTTAGCACTGTACCCGTGGTACTACGTTACAAGAAATTGCAGAGCAGTTTTAAGTTAGGCTTTTAATAATTCCAACGCACTGCCAGAAATTAATTTCTCGCTTCAAAACATGGTTGTTCACGGTACATCAATATGTACGGAGAAGATGTTTCAGGGACGCCGGAGCAGTTGTTTTGCAGACTGCGGCAGTAAATGAGTTGAGGGCAAGGAAAACTTACAAAAAACAAAAAAGTGTTACCATTTATGCTTGTTTCTGTTCAACAGCAATGTTGACATAAAAAATAATAACAGAAACGAAAAAAAAACATCCTGCGATTTATGGATGCGCAAAAAGTGGCAATAAGTTTGTTTCAAGTTGATCTTGATAAACTATGAAATAACCGTTGATAAAATGAAAAGGCACCTTCCCCCATCCCGACCCCTTTTTTGAAAGGGCGGGGAAATGCCTCAATCATGCCCACGCTCTTCGGTGTTCCTGGGATGTTTTAGGACCCACATTTTGGAACTGCACAAGGTAGAACAGTGTTCCGTTATGTTGAGTAGAACACGCTTAATCGAAGCTTAAAATTGCTTGACTTGATACAATACAGCAAAGCAAGATTAACAGAATCGCTTATGTGTCTGCTATCCACAACAATAATCTTTAAGCAGGTTTTCTGCAATACATTTTTGAAAAGATGAAAGTCAATCTAGCCAAAGATATCTTGAGTTCAAAATTTGGGCAAATTTACCTTCAGCAGCGATTTTTCTTTAGTTTCGGCAGTGCAATAGCTGTCCTGAGAAGTTGAAGATGTGTCGGCACTATTTTGGCTAGGAAACATCATTTTTGGCACATAGAAAAAGCATGCGGTTTGCAAACCCTGCAGTCAACCTGTAAAAATCAAAAAATTGGGAAAATATGCCCTCAGCGGGTTTGCAAAGAGCGCAATAGCTGATAATTACGCGACGTTGTGCATTTTTGCAGTGCTTTGCCCTGCAAATGCCTACGCGGATTAAAGACTTACTGATGCGTGACCGTAACAATGAAGAGAATAGAGTTGGCCATCCATTTTATAATAATCACTGGTAGCATGGTTGCGTAATTACTGTTTGTGACATCAACAATGGTAAACGCTTCGTTTGATTGTTTGCATTAATCGTAACCCTGCTACCATTTTCTCTTATAGAAAATGCTTAATATAAAATACCTATAAATGTTTGAAACAATAAAATACAGGTTATGAAAACACAAACATGCACCATGCTACAGTTTTTAATTACTTTGAATTTGGTACAGACGCATCTCATAAGTTGGATATGTCACAATTCCACAAAATATCTATTGCAAAATGCAGTCACCGGGAACCCACAGAAAAAGTGTTAGGCTTTTCGGGTTCACATGGAACAAATTTGCCAAATAAGTACCCAAATTATATTAAAT
>JGI24158J21664_10000597_pt1 | contig 34561 bp, 28 predicted proteins | sample Ectturendosymbi3_FD_21664 | JGI IMG/M metagenome (IMG submission 21664)
TTAAAATTTTAATACAACTTGGATGTAAGTAAGGTTAGGTTGGTGAGTTTCATGTGTGTAAAGATTTGGACAATTTCTTGTTCATGGTGATACATTAAATATCTGTTGGCCAATAAAATTTAGCTCACATAAAAAGTTTACGTAGTGTCCCAACAACCAGCATTTCCAGTTTTCTGTTTCGAAGGACAAAGAGTACCGTATCCCACATCCAGTTTTCTGCCAGATATAAAACTGAGTTGGAGAAAATCTCACTATTGTCAACATGGTCGAGTGGGAAGTGACTAGACAATACTCAGTTCGAGTGACTCCTCTGTTGTATTTGGTTTTCTTTTGATGTACTTACACAAGATTGTAAGTCAACATTTTTGGACCCCTTGTGATGTACATTTCGAAAAGCAGTCAAGTGTTTATAATTAAATTAAGCTTTTGGACTAGGGTTAGGTTTAGCATTTTGGATTAGGGTCTTGCGTTACTGTTAGTGTTCCAAATTAGGGTTTATAGTAAGCATTTAGGGTTAGGGTTCAGTGTTAGTGTCTGAGGTTAGGGTTTATGATTAGCGTCTACTGTTGATGGTTGAGGTTTGCAGTTAAAGTAAATGGTTTGGATATAGGGCAAATAAATTATGACCACCTCAATCCTTGTTTATCTGAAAATCAACTGACATGTATTGCAGTGATCAGCAAATTCAGTTGATACGGTTTTTAGTCTTTTTAATACAAAAACCGGATACGGTCGTTTAGACACTGCCAAAAGTTTAGGTAAATCACTTTGGAGTTTGAGCAGGAGTCGGAGTCCAAAACTTTAAAATGTGGCGGAGCGGAGTTGGAGTATATTCAGCCAAAGCAGGAGCGGAGTCGGAGTCAAAATTTTCAGACTCAGTACACCTCTGCAGGAGAGTAGTTGCGGTCTGAAAATGTGATTCCGGCCACTTCTGGTAAAGTTGTTCTGATTTCTGAACTTGTGTTATGATTTATTCATTTAAATCTTGAGTTTCTTTGCTTTGTCTGTTACTAATTTAGCCTTTCAAATTTTCACCCCATAGGTGTAGAAGCAGGCAATTTTTTGTGGGTGCAAAGGATATTTTTTCCTAATTTCCCCAAATTTGCCGAACAACTTTTATGCGACAAACTTTCTCCCTACACAATTTCTGTAGTTGTTGGTACATTCTATTTTCCTCTAACACGTTACCATAAACAAGAAAATAAAAATTTGGTACTTGGAATTTGGTTCTTTAATAACCCAATTGAAAAAAGTATGCTAGGCTGTGAAAGAAAATTTTCAGAAGCCACCTGGTTCAGTAACATGCTCTGAGTATCTACCTCACAGTTCTGAGGTTTAGCGTTCCATTCATATTCCAGCTGTTGCCGTCAGCAAGAAACCTTATACCTTAGCTGAGGACAATAGGCAACATGCGACAAACTGCATAGCAAAATGTGTTCATCCACACGCAGTAGGCTACCTAAAATTAAAAACAGCATTTCTGTACTTGCCTGGCATGGGCTCTACTAATGTGAAGTAGGTGCTCTGCAGAATATTCGATTCCCACAGTGGACAATTAGTAGGCTAAAGTACCTAAATGAAATGCCTTTTTTCCCAAACCTTCAAATGAGTCAATTTATTCATCGACTCTAGCATCGGCCTACTAAAACCCGAAGTTACTAGAAACAATTTGCTGATTTTATATAGGCAAGCCTATAATTTGTTTTCTATGCCATAATAAACTTTCATTTATAGCCTACACTCAAAAAAAGAAATATAATTTCTCCAGTATTATCAAAATATGTCGAAACGTTTTTGCGCAAAAAGAGACATTGCCCAAATTTTCGACAAACCAAAACTTTTGGGTGGCGCTTGCAGCCCCTGCAACCCAGCTCGTACACCACTGTTTCATCACCCGAAAACTTTGCTTGCAATTTTTCAGGACTGAAGATGCGCAATTTTGTGTGAATCCGATTTCCTATTAAAATTTTGCTTATCGATTCCTTGCTTACCTCTACTGGGGATAGGCCCCTACATACTTGAAAATTCAGATTTTTAACAAATGTCATTATTTATTTTGTAGCACATCTAGTTTTTGAGATATCTGTATGTTTTGGTTACCAGTTACCTAGCCTACTACAGGCCTATAAACAACAGAAGCTTGCCTTGTTTTGCATTATGACGTAACACACAGTAATGATTGATTTAGCAGACATACCATTTGCGAAAGTAAGGCAAGTTTACCAACCTTAACTGAGTGATTTAAATGCTGGAATCTGTTTTATTGAGAGACATATTGATATCTCTGTGCACGCATGCAATTTAAAACAATAAATCCCCATTGCACATTCCGTTAATTTGAATGAACTGTATGATAACAATCAAATTGTTTTGAATGCTTTTTAGTTGGCTATACTGACTACCAGCCAGTGGAGCTGCGTGGAACTCTAAAGGCCATAAGCATATTAATGGGAATGCACATAGGAGTTACCAAGTACTGCTGTTTTTTTGTGTTTATGGGACAACCACTCTAGGTGTTACTGCGGATCACTATGAAAAGCAACATTCGTCCACAAGAAACTCATATGTTCTTGGAGTGGACAGTGTTCAGGAGCTTCAGCATCCTTCATTAGCAAATCATGATAAGTCCTGATGTCACCTCTGCATCTAAAACCGGGCTTGATGAAAAATTTTGTGAAACCAATGGCCAAATGCAATTCCAGTAGCTTCAATTTAACTATTTGTGTGACAAGTTTCCTGATCTCGGGAAAGCAACATTGAAAGAAGGAATTTTGTAGGCCTGTGGATTTGTAGAGGTTTTGACAGATCGGAACTTCAAGTTAAGAATGTCCAGTTAAGAATGCACTGGAATTACAAGCTCATAAGGCATTCAGGTGGATATGCTCGATCTATACAAGAAATATTATGGCTTATTTTTTGAAAGCAGAAGTTGCAGAATTGCTTTAGCTCACATGGAGATGGGCTTGCATATATCTGTAAAGATGCATTTTCTTCATTACACCAATGTTTTTTGGAAAACCATGAGTGACTACCAGGGTGGATAATATTCAAGCTATGGAAGAAAGATACCAGGGGTACTGAAAAGAATCAATGACGGTATCTCCTGCTGGAGGTTGTCTCGCGGTGATCCAGCCACACATTTTAAAAGAAAGTCTTGTTCAAAACACTTATAGAAGTTTTATGGGTTCCACTATCAAGGCCAGGAGTCCTCTGTTTGTGTGTTCAACTTAATAAATTAACAGATTTTATGTAGGCTGAATTATCAGGTCACTTTTCACTTGGAAACAAAAGTTAATATATTAGCATACAAATGTTTATGTATAGCCTACCCAAAAAAGCCTTTCGCTGTAACTCAAACTTGAAATGCCACAAGAAAATGGATGCCAAATTTGGAATCAGCACCCAAAAGTTATGTCATATTCTTGTTTAATACAAAGTGTTTTTTTTTGTTGACCTGTGTTACCTTCAAATTGCAGTTGATGTTGGGGCACCTTTGAAAGCAAAGAACCTACACATTACAGTTTCTGTAGGGAAGCCTTTTGAAAGCAGAGTACTTACTTATTATCTCCTTTGTAGTACATTATATGGGTGAAGAATAAGTTTTTCGCCAAAAATGAGAAATTTTTGCGCGTAACACCTAAGGTGGCCTCAAAGGGGTGGACCGAGGCAAGTGCCTCGCTCGCCTCCCCTTAAACATACCACTGCCTGTAGTTGTCAGTTACTATTGTATTTGGCCCGTAGCCATGGAAGGGCAGTTTCCCCAGTTTGTTTTGTGCCAAGATTAATTGTTCGTGCAGTAAAACAATAATCTTGTCCCCCTAAAAGCAAATTTTGCCTTCCAAACCTTAAAACCAGTCTTCGGGCTTGCGCATAGCCTAATGATATGGATAGGACTTTAGAACTGTTACTTTTCGGATTGGACTTTGAAATAAAATTATTGAATCTGATTTGAAACACATAAATCCGTTTATTTTGGTAGAACGCAGTGTTTGCGTGTTCTGCCACAGCGATCATTATTAAACTCTCAGACAGTTGTTCCGTCATTTGATGTCACGCCGTTTTTTAGCAAATCTGATTAATTTCCCGGATTTTCACCACCTATCACTCGACAAGAGTCGGTACGGAAAGTCTGCAAAGCGAAACGAAGTTTCTAAGCTTCAAACTATGGTATCACTCCGTGCAGGCATATCAACTGCCAGTATTCTTCTAACTTTGCTAAACGGCAATTTAAATGCAAGGAAAGACGGCCATACAATGGCAGTCAGAAATCAACTGCACGCTCTAACTAAAATCATATACATGAGTAACTAGGGGGGTGCGAAGCCTCCTAGGAAAATTTTAGTCTCCTTTGGAAATATGCGTTTGACATAGTTTAAAACTACTGGACAAAGTTCAAAAAATCTCGGCCCCTCTCAGAAAACCCTTTGCCCCCCTGGTATCCCAAACTGGTTACGGGCCTGGTTGTATTGCTTGCTCAACAACGCACATCGGTAATCTTTCTCCATTGAAACGAGCGATAGCAGAGTCCTCTTCTAAAATCAAACACGTACGAGGCGAAAACAACACGTTTATTGGACTACGCAAAATACAAAAAAAGATATGTTGATATGCGAAAAAGGAACAAGAAAACAGACATACGTTAAAATAGCAGCAACACAGTTTATTCATGAATGAAGCAAATCACAATACTTTGAAAACTGGGCCAAAGCAGTTTGACACCCGCTCCAGGTCAACATTTTCTTGCAGGCCAGTAACCAGGGGTGGTGCACAGGGGAACTTGGCCCCCTTGCAAAATTTCTCCCCCCTGGAAAAATATGTTGGACACAGTTTGAAAACATTGGGCCCCTCTCAGAAAACTCTTCGACCCCTTTGGTGTCCCAAGCTGGTTACGGGCCTGTTTTCTTGATCAAGACTCAAGCTCGAAAACCCACGGCGAGACTCTTGGTTCGTTGTCGAACGTCAGCAATATCAACTTACAGGACAGATACTGTATCATGGTTGCTAGCAGTGATCTGGATGAACCATTCGTGCCGGAATGCCAGTAACTTCACTGTTTACTCATAGGCATCTACGAGTTGATATCAAAAAACATATGTAAGTGACGGACTATCTGGACTCTTGGAGTTGGATCATTATGCAGTATAAGTGGAAGGCACAAAATCTTCGAAAATGAAGCAAAAAACAACACAGTGTTTCAAACAGATAAGGAGACGCGGGACACTAGCACATATCACATACCATTCACGATGTAAAAAAAGCTATAAAAGTTCATGCGGAGAAAGATCATGCACAAGGGTTGCGAGATGGCCACACGTTGAAAGCGCACGATGGCGTGGCGCTAACGACGGTCAGTTTTGCAGAATCTCCAACAAGTTGTCCAAGAAGAATCTAAAATCTGTGTTTTCTCTGTCGCGATTCTCTGCCAAGGTTAGACGAGCGATGACCGTCTGAACGGCTTTCGTCAAGCCGGCGCCTTTCAAGTGCACCTTTGCCTGCAACGAATGGCAGCATTCGAAAATTGGAGCAAACAGATTTGCTGTCTTCAATCGATGGTGCAATCGTGGTCTTACCTTTTGGTTGTTGTGCAACAAAGACCACAGCGCAGAAGACGCTGCCAGGTTGGTCGAGTCGTCCTGGGCATCCAGACTGGACATCAGGAGACGGACAATTTTCTCTGCGAAAAAGAAGTGGACGCTCACTTGCAAGCAAGGGCGTAGCGCTAAAAAAAGAAGTGTGGGAACGCAGCGAAAAACTAGCTATTATCAGTAATTAAACAAGAATGCTAAGGTGCTGCGCCAGGGATAGCTTGCCATTTGTTCATTTTTGTGACGTCTGGAGCAGAGGCATAGCCAGGGGGGACCAGAGGTCATTCCCCCCAAATTTCTAGCACATCTTGCCGTTCTGTGTTTCGAGAGGTGGTGTCACAAACCAAATACTGTTGCTCGCCTGAAGTCAAAATATTTGCCCCAAAAAAATTATGGACCGACTACGCTACTGGTTAGGAGCTACGAAGGAAATCTGAGTAAAAACACACATCTTCAAGTCAGGTTACTATTTCAAAAAAAGTGTGGGAACTCCGAAAAAACAGTGAAAACACTACGGAAAGCGATAGCATATGTGCATCTACAAAAAGTGAAAATATTTAACAACAAAAAATCTCACAATACTACTGTCATTGCTACCAGCAACGCGTAAGTCGTGTTGATGGCGAGAAACAGGTTTGTTCGTTTTCTGAAGTGAATCATTTGATTTCATGTAAAAGAATTGGTATTAAACGGATGAATTGAACGATTCAATTTTTTCGCCAATGAACTGCGTAAAAAACTGGTCAAAGCTATCTTTCTATGAACGAACACTAAAATGAAAATCTTTGGACATTTTAACAAAAAATTTGTAAGTTCAGGGCAGTTTCGAGAGTGGTACGAATGGATGTCGAAACGGCGAGCGATTACAGCCGAACAGCATTCAATTTTGATACAGAAAACCGCAAATACCGAAGATTTTGTAACTCCCAGATTCTAGCTCGCGAGAACGCATTTAATGTGAGCCATAAGCATTCGACCCGTGGACAAACAAGGTTCAAAGACTGACTGCGTTCACTGAATGTACGTACTGCTTGAACTGATCCTTTGCTTGCTCGGAGCGTGGAAGCATAGACTTCGTAACAGTAACATTATCAACTTGCTGTGGGAGTTGGAATTGTGCAGTTCAACCAGTATGTCGAAGATATCTGGTAACCACACTCAGATTTGTAATTTTTTTTCCGTGATCACACGGGCAATAACACCTAGCAATCTTTCAAATCTTGTCGTTCGCCATTACACATCGTGTATCACCTGCAGTTTGTCATCACCGTGACAGAACCAAAAAGTCGAAATATCACATCAACAAACGCGCGCATTGCATAAAGAAAAATGTTAAGTACAGGGTTATAATATCGCGCAAGTAGAGACTGAAGTTACTATGGTACGCGGTAAACACTCCCGCTATACGCAGTTACCCACCTCTTAATTTTAGAATGTTAAGCTGACCATCTGTGTGGAAGGACAAAGCGAGCAGAAGACGCAACCAGTGTTCGAGCAGAGAACATTGCTGCTTCGATCGCTTGGGGTGTTGGCCTCTGTCAGCCACTGAAGCAAAGCATTCCAGGACACTGGCCTGCGTACGAAGTTAAGCAAAGTGGCTCACAAGAGATTCACGTTCCAGAAAAATACAAACAAATAAACCAAAACAAAAAAGTAACGAACTATATTCCACGGTGTAACTGACTTATGAGTCCTGTTGGGCCGGCTTTCTTACGGCCCATCATCGACCAGCCCGGCCCGGCTAGCTCAATTTAAATTTTTGAGCCCGGTCCTAGAGCAAAGTGGCCAGCCTGGCCCGCTCAACAAATCTGTTCTCTGCCGGTCGCACGCACGCTTGACTTTTATGCAATGGAGTGTACAGAACAAAATGAAGTATCTGCAGGTATATCATTCAAACATCTCTAGTCGAGTCATTCATAGGCCAATTTTTTATAGCAAGGTCCAGCAGGACCTGTTCTGTTTTCGGCCCCAAGCCCGGAATAAAAAATTTTTCTTCTAATTCGATTAAAAGGGCACCAGCAATATTAAGTTTCACCAACATCTGAAAAAACGAACATTGCAGAATATTTCGCGACCTCTGAATTTTTTACCGTGCTGACTGCAACGAAAGAAAAAAATAAAATAAAACAAGAATTCAGCGACGTCGATACAAAAGCGAGATTTCGAATCAGGCCACTTGCAACGAAGTGTCACAAACCTTTGTTTAAACAAGGTTTGCTGGGTGAAAAAAATACTAAGAAAAGATCCTTGCTTGTGTATGCAAATATTATTTCATAGTTTCAGGAGTTGAGAACATTTCTGACATGGATAGAAGAAAGACAATGAATTAGTCTTTTGACAAAAGACAAACTACAGAAAAGACAAAAGAAGGACAACCTAGCAAACCTTATCCACTTCACTTTCACTCACAGTCCACAGGCCCACTGTTTGTTTTTCCGGGAATTTCCATAAAAGATGTATTCAACTTTTCTCTATCAAAGACCACCCACCTTCCATATCAAAGCCCGGCATTCGTGCACCGCGGAGCAGTTGACCAGCGCATCGAATGTGAGATGAAGAAGTGGCCCGGATGTCTTCGACTTGCACAAGACCGAGTCGCTGACGTCCTTGCAGCTTCGCACCAGTGTTGCCGCAATGCTCGGCTGACCGCTGCTGTGGCTGACTGCCAGTGACGCACTTGCTGTCATGGAAACAGCCATACGGCGGGATGTGAAAAGAACACTGTCTTTAAAGTTATAGACTTGATAGAAGATCACACGCGGCAGAAGTTGTTTTGGAATCGTTTCGTTTAAAGCAAGTTCGCTTGTATTTTACCAACAAGCACAGGTTGATCTTTATAGAAAAACGAAAGAGACTTACCTTGCGCACAGTTCGCAGTGTAGGTTGTGATTAACCTCAGAAGAGGAATGGAAAGATTGCTGAAAACCGGAGTCCACGACCACAGCTGGCCAAGCACCTGTAATGAAAGAGACTGTCAGCAAACAAGACGGAAAAAGCTGTGTTACGTTCAATTCACAAAATAAATCAATGACCACTGAATGTCTGCCAACCTTCCTCAGAAATCTGATATCAAAACATCTTCAAATGAGACTGAATCAGACCTTAAAACTTTTTTATGCTTAAAAATCTGGAAATGATGTAAAGTTTACTGTGAGCCATCTACGATCTTATCAAACTTCGAGTAATTCTTTCAAGCAAAAATGCTTTTGGCTGCGTTTCGCATGAGAACATTTACAGTTGGATTCAAGGCTTGGTTTCATGGATAACAATTGCAACAAAAACACGCAACGCATTTGAAAACAAACAAAACGAAAGCTGCTGTTTGCTTGTAGTGTTGGACCAAGGCACGCACGGACTTCACACAGGAAGATGCAGTTTCCATCTCGCTTAACAAAATCCGCATCAGCCACTGCTCGGCACTATACAGTGAGACACGATCACGTCAGCTAGGATGCTCAAAAGCTCACAACACAGTCTCTCTCTCTCTCAAAGCATCACAATAACCTGTCCCATTCCAGCGCTTGCAGCATGCGCTTTATTTTCAGTTGTGCCGTGAAGCAGGTTGGTCAGCACGGACACGATCAGCAACACAGGTTGAGTAAATCCTCCACAGTCTGCGCGAACAAAGGTCATGTTGAAAAGGGAGCTTGAAAGCGGCATTTTTCAACAGGTGTTTGATCTGAGTTTCTCAGATAAATCACGTAGCACTAGAAATCAGAACTGACCGGAAAAATCTGGTTGGGATTTTGCGTCGTTAGAAACGATGGTCGTTCCTTTGATGGAGACTGAAGTTGTGAATCGGAGCGTCATGGTCAGGTTCAGTCGTTTGAGCTCCTCTAGACATCTCTCCAGAAATCCACCTGGGAGATGTAGGTTATCTGTTGCAATAACTCCAAAAAAATGGTACATCATAACACAAAGGAGGATTGCAAAGTTTGTTTTTCACTGCTTCCTTATCATTTTGCATAGATTTTCGCGAAAAGCTTAAGAAGCAAATTACAGCTGACGCAGCGAAAGCAATGAAGCGTGTCCACATAACAGCAGAAAAACACAAACCATGAACGGAACCATTTCGAGACACTTCTACGCATGGACGCCGGAGAGCAAGGGCATTGCCCCCCTGCCTTTTCGTAGGGGGACAACGGGGACGGAGGCGCCTTTTCAGTATCACTGGCAATTAATTTCATAGTTTATCAAGATCGAACTGAAACTGAAACAAATTTATTGCAGCCATTCGCGCACCCAGAAAAATCAGAGTAGTTTTCTATAATTTCTGTTATTATTTTTGAGGTCAACATTGTTGCCGAACAGAAACAAGCATATTGGTGCGATTTTTTTGTGTTTTATAAGTTTCCATTGCCCTCAACTCTTTTCCTGCCCTCATACTCTTTTTACCCCCTGCCTTACCGCTGCTCCGGCATCCATGCATCAAAGCAACACTTGTGCGCGAGTTCCAACATGTTAGCAGTAAAGATAACGGCAAAAAGCTCAGGTCATGCAAACATCAAATCGTCCCGTTACCATCCATTGCTGTTTGCTTGGCAACACTGGAACGAGCCAGCAAATTCTGTAGCGCGTGGCCGCATGACGTAAATCGATCGTTGACGTCACCGGGAATTCCCACTGACGGTTTAGCAATGGTCGCTTCAAAAATTCCGATCAAGGTCAAGCAAAGCTCAGCAGCGTCGCAAGAAGAACCTGCGAATAAAAGGTGTTTTTCCATTCACCTTAGGATTCGACCTGGCCATTCAATATTATGCGCCTGATGTTACCAAGTTAAAAACGAATGCAATTCCACCGCCAACTGATCTACCAGAAAAAGTGCAGCAGCCAATTTGAGCAAACTTTGCTGCAGTTCCCAAACACCATCCGCCGCCGATCAAACGTCCGCATTGTGTTTTGTACAATCTTCACAAACACTGACCGTGTAACAAATTAAAAGACACTGAAGATAAACACCCACTCGACACAAATAAAAGCAGGAAAAGCTCTGCATTACAGGAAATGAGCATATGCAAATAAGTTAAGACGCCACGGCAGGCTTCTTTTCTGAGCAGTTTATAGCAATGTCAGGCCATNTTACGCTGTCCAAAANTTAATTCTCAAAAGCAACGATAACGAAATGCACCTTTCCTGAACCAACTCACCTTTGCTCTTCTCAGCCAACCAGGTAAGACCCACGGCTGATTCCAGCGACTTTCGGTCAGAGCTGTCCGCTTTGAACAGCAAAGCAAGCAGCCTCAGTGAAGGAACAGCCAGTCCGTGCGATCCCTTCTTTAAAATGCGCGAAATGCCACCTGCAATTCAACGCACAAACAGAACATTGACATTAATGAAGGACTTTCTAATTGCGTGCGGCACCCAAACAAATGAAGAAACACATCGCCACTTCACTTTATTCTCACAACGACTCATCAACAGCATGGCCGATGCGAATATGTTAATTACGTCTCCGGTTGGGTATTTTGTTAAAGGTATTTTATGGAAACCTAACATCCTGCCCTTATTTAATCTAGGCTGGTAATATCTCTGGTGGTTGCGACGCAGTGTAGCTGCAGTGCTGCTCTTTTTAAAACAGCCACACAATATAATGTGATTTTATTTAGCGTTACAAAAATGTTTTGTGGGAGTTTTACAGAAAGTTTACCGAGGCAAGTACCTCATTTGCCTCAATACAGCTACGGCCTAGAACAGTCGAAGCGCAAACAAACAGACGCCCGCACCGTAAATCACATTCCACTGACGCACGACGGCGGTGGAAAGAGGCTCCTTCATATTTTGCTGAACGAGGACACTGAGGAACTCGATCACTGCTAAGTGCGCATGGTTAAGGGACTCGGTCCAGGTTTTATCTGCAAGAAATATCAAACACAGATTACAAGTCACATCAGGTGAATCGAATTAACATTGTAACGACCTCCTTCTATACAACCGTTTAAGATGAGTGCTGAATGTGACGTGAATATGCCCAAGCATGAGGCATTCGGGATCCTTCACACGGTAAAAGTCGTGGTGGCGAAAAGTGACAGACAGCAACTCTACAAATTTACAAAAACCAAAGAATACTTATGAAGCAGTCTTTCATTTGCAGAAAAAAAACAAGAATACCAACGCCGAAGAAATGCGCTGTTTATCTTTAATAGAAAAACATGGAGCTGAAATAATGTGAATAGCTAAGGAATGTCACAGTCTTAGGGCTAAATTAAGTGAAGAAATATATCAACAATCTGCAATATACACACCTAGTTCTTCCAAGGCAAGAACGGCAACCACGTTTCTGACAAATTCCTCTCCAGCGTTGATCAGCTGGGCAGAAGCGACTCGTTCAACGACAGCAACTGATGCGAACAACTTGGTGGTGAGCTCGTGCTGGAGCAGCAGACGCTGTGCATGCATCGCGCGACATTTTTGTTTTGCTGCGTCACAATCGTCCTCTGACGTCACAGTGAGTTTTGAAAAAATCCGGTCGACTCGTTCGGTGTCAAGCAAACTGTGGAACAAATTTATGGCAATCGTTCAAACGATGACTAAGTTGAACCTTAAGTGTTTGGAAACGGACCGGTAAGGAGATGTTTCTGACGGAGCAGTGCGCGATTGTATGACGTTCGAAAGAAGCATTTAACTTTTCCAATCGCTTAAGGGAAATAGCGCTTGCAAATTACGTCCATGCATGCATGGGCGTCGGAAGAACTTTTTCCAGGGAAGCCATAAAGATTTTTCCAGGGGGGCAAAAGTGGTGGAATTTCATTTTACCCATTCAAAACCACGAAAACGACCTCTTAGCTAAAAATTTACAAGGCAAATGTCAAATTTCTAATTCCAGGGGGTTTCCCCCCCTGCCGACGCCCATGCTTCCATGCACCGACAAGCCGGCCAAGACCGAAATCTGAAATCACGTCACAGCCAACTGCCAGACCCTAATGAGAACAGCGCCATGCATTCAGCATTGAAAGCAACAATTGCTGGTGAGAAAAGTCGGGTGCACTGGTGATGTTGAAAACGTCCCACTGGAGCTCAGAAAATTAAATTAAATTTGGCGCACAAACTGCCTTCTGTATAACTTTGACGGACGCGACAGAGCCAGCTTCACAAAGTGATGATGCCGTTCGCGAGCAGCAGCGACGATTTTACCTGTTGAGGTAGGACAGTGTATTTCTCTGCAGCAAAGTCTTGACCATCTCATGAGGAATCTTCGCAACCAGACAGCACATTACGTTGCACACGGCTGCTACCAGCGATGGTGATGTCACAGCCCGCCATTCATCGGGCAACGACGTCACAGCAGCAGTTTGCTGGCCTCCGGAGTCATCTGCATGCATTGACCAATCAAGTTTTACTCCTACGCCTTCTATCGCATCAGAAGAATACCTCTCATGTATCAGGAAAGGGTTGTTTGAGACAGGGTTGCGGAGTCGGAGTCGCAAGGATTTTTTCATCCGACTCCGGAAGTCCAATTGAATCATTTTATACATTGCGCAAGTTAGGAATCCCAACTCGTGCCTGCTGAAATAGTACAGTTTCTTTTGAAATTTTTATGAAAGCTGAGAATTCTTGCTGTGTACCACGATTTCCACCGATTGCTAGTTGCTACAATATTGTTGACAGCCAAACTTCAGTCATGTTATGCTATGGAGTGGGAGTTGGAAATTTGGAAAGGTCGGAGTTGGAATCAGACATTTTTACCTCCGACTCCGCAACCCTGGTTTAAAGGACGTGTGACTGTATGCGAAAGTTGTCGGACAAACAGAGACGACAGCGCTGGTTGTACAGGATTAGCAAAGGCAGTCTAAACAAATGCACATTGAACAAACTCACTTGCGCCCGATCCTGACCGTGCACTTGCTGCGCTCGAGGCCAAAGTTTCCTGAAACAAACAAAGTCCCGTGTAAAGAAAAAGCGATCGAACTTTGAACTCTGACGTGGTGAAAACCGGAAAAGCTAAAAGCAATCAAAAGAGCGCATGCGCACTCAGTTCAGCAACTGTTCGCACACCTTGTTTGCCGACGAAAAGGACGGAAACTGATTCGACAAGCTTGGCTGCGTCACGGCCGTCATGCCCGAGTGGTTGCTGATGTCAATGTCCGAACCTGCATGAAAGAAGACACAACAGCGTCAGCCGTCGGCGACAAGCCTGCAGGTGGTGCTCGCCTAAACGTAAACAGCAAGACGCGCGCAAGGCAAGATTCAAACCTGCAATTGATGCGATCGACGATTTGCTGGGAGCTCCACCGGTGTGGATGGCATCGGTGAGGGAGGCAGGGGAGCGCACAGTGCAGTCTGGGTGGTAGTGAGACAACAACAGCATGACGTGTTCGGCCACGTGTGCGTGACGCATCAAAGCGGACAGGGCCGGGAGACCGGTCAGTGTCGAGCCCGTTCGCTCATCTTGGACAATTGGACCCTGGACAGAAGTTTCGTAGTGAAAAGCGTTGAAGAAAAACTTTTCTCCAGAGCGAAAGAACAAAAGAAGCACTGGTAGACAAAGTTCACACAAAATATTTTTATTCAAAAGGAACAATGTGTTGTTANGAAATTCTAGTNGGGTAACTGGATCTTCCAAATAAAAAAAATCCGAGATATCAATCATTTGTCAACGAAGTGGCGATTGTCACGTGTTCTGCCACGTATACCTGCCAGTAATGTTCTGACGTCAAGTCAGACGAGACATCATCAAACGGATGCGAAACCATGTTGCATAAAAGGTAACAGGCTTGCTCTCTGACGAGACTGCATTCGGAGTGGTCCAGGAAGACGCAGATAACCTGTGTGCACACAACTGTTTACTCACAGAAGCAGTCAAACATGTAATTGCACGCCACTTCAAACATTTAACAATTTTTTGTTAGAAAAGCCAGAACACTTAACAAATTTGCGTAAAATCTTTCGCACAACTCACAGTATGCCACAGGCCACCAGGATATCTCTGAAACGCGTTCGCAAGTGCAGTGCACCCCTTTTTCGACCGCGAAACGGCGGAAGCGATGGACAGACCGGCGAACCTCGTCCTCGGATCTCGGGCAGACCAAAGAGATATCAGCCATTCCAAGCCGAGCGAACCGATCGGCAGTTGCCGCTCGACGTTCGCAGACGGAACGGCGTACTCCAGCAGACTGATCCAGTCCTGCGAGGCAAGCGTGCGTGGCATCGCGAGAGAGGTAGTGCGGCATTAAGATGGTTCGATTTACTTGATGTTGGTTTCGGTTTATTATATTCCGGCGAGGACTATTGAAACGTAGTCACGAGGATGTCGTCTGATAATTATTTCAGCGCGAATATTCCGTGCAAATTAATAGCAAAACCAGCAAATTGCAAAACGTAAAACTTACGCTGAATCCATAAAACGCCACTTCTCGCACCAAGTGCAGGATGCACTGGGTGGCGCACCTGCTCACGCCTTTTCCCATGTATGACAAGGTGCTGGCTCCACTGCCCACGTGGAAAGCTGACACGATCTGCAAATACAGTTCAAAATTGGGGGCAGGAGCTAAGTTTTGTAGAGGTGATCGTTAGGAAAAGCAGACCAGGGTCGATGTTCTACAGTTACTGAAAGAACATTTCTATACAAACTGAGCAAAAGCAACGCAAGCATCAATACTTAAATATACTAATATCATACGCCGGGCTGATACACACACAACCATTCCCACCTCGAGCAATGTTCCTAAAAGCTGCTGCAACAGAACGCGGTCAGTCGGTTGTAAGGACACGCTCCTGTTGCCCCTGGCAACCATGTTGGCGCTGACGTGCACCAAGCATTCGAGCGTGACCTCCATCGACGGGAGATCGTAAAACTGAGGGGCGTCGGCGAGCCGCAGCCGAACAAGCAGGACTGTGCGCAGCTCCCGATGGAATCGACCGATCGCCTGTCAAGGTGGAAAAAAGCCAAGTTGTTTGAGGTCTTCTGGCCCAAAGGAAAACAGCAGCACAGCCTTAGCGGTAGCAGTTTGCACGCGATGTAAGCAGTGAAGCGTTTTTATTTCTGATGAACCTTGCGCATTTGCTTTGCCAAAACTTTGGCAACGCTTCCAGGTACATATTAAGATGGTTAAAACCTGGTATCTGTTGCTTTCTAATCACATACAGAACCATTTATGGCCTTACTGCCAATTAATTAACAGCTACACATAGGAACAATAGCGCTTAGATAAGAGATTTTCGCATTAAAATATTGAATAACGCCCGTGCCTCAACAACAGTATTTTATACGGTTTGTTTCCAAACGTTGAAAAATCCCTTCCTCGCCCAAAGCGTTCAGTGAGAATCATGCTCTGCACATTTACCTGCAACAGCACTACGTCATCAGGTGCGCTCAAAACTTTTACCGACTTCTAACAGACGCAAAACACCAGGTTCGATTCACTCAAACTCGTTGGTCATAGGTCGTGTCTTCAGTAGTCTGCACAACCTGCCAAGTTAGCCATGCGTCCAATACACTTCAAAAGTGAGACAATATTTGACTGAACGCTGAAACCTTTAAAAGTTCTGGAGTGGTACAGACACCACTATGATCTGAAATTTCTTTACAACCACACTTTAGGTCTGACGTCAAAAAATGTCTGCGTAGTCAGTAGGGCAACAATCAAGGAACAACGCAGACGCGCGCCTGATCTTTAAGGCGTTCACTTGCACCGTCTGTCCAAACACTCCGTACTATGTTACATGGTGACGGCACAATAGAGTGTCCCACTTCAGCAGTCGGTGGAGGAGCAGTAAACTTCAGCGTTATTGTTTCGCAAACCTTGAGATCGCTCTATTTTGAGACAACAACTTACTTCACTTTGAACGCCGGGAGCGCGAAGAATCAAACGCGAAAGTCGCGACAGCATCGACAGGATGGCCTTGCACAGGTGTCTGCGAACAGCGACGGACGACAGTCGCGCGTCACTCGTGCCCGGTCCCTGGCCCCCCACAGGCTCCGGCTGCGGTGCCGACGATTCCAAGACCCTGAAAAAGGGGCTGCCGGCGTTTTCCATCAGCTGCTGTGTCTTGCACGTTGCGTTTAGCAAGCACTTTTCCAGCAGCCACGTCACAATCGATAGCGAAACGTCATCAAAGTCGTCGACAGTTCGCCTCTCGACGACCATGAGCATCTTGTCCAGTAGGTAGGTGAGGTTTGCGAGGAGCAGCTCATCTTCGTAACAGGTGGGCAAGACCTGCGGAAAAGCACTCCGTTGTTTTTGAGCAAATACCAATGAAAACGTGAGAAATGATGGTGAATCCGGATGTGGATGGTTATACCAAAACCCTAAAACACCGGAAATTACTCCAAAAACGCAAAGAAGCGACCTACCTAAAAACAAAACAATACTGAAACCTAAATATAAGCAAAATGGGGGCCCCCTTTTTGCATTTAGCTTGCCCGGGGGGGTGGGCGATCCGCCCCTTTGCCCCCCGTCAGTTACGCCACTGACTGCAACACGATTCACCGTGGCGAAGAAAACATCAGAATTTCCACGACACCTGGAGGAACTTGGCGAAGGCTTCCTTCCACTTATCATTCGTACTAAGCAGCATAGCTTGCACAGTGGACAGGTCCATTTGCGGGTTGAAGAGTAAGATGCGGAACAGCGAGAAAGCGTGGGTGGCTTCAGCGTGAGTTTGCGCTGATGAGGTTCGAGCGACCAACTCCGCCGATGACGTCACGGGATGCGCCAGGATTAGAGACGCGCGATTGGCGTCAGTCAAACGCAGGTCGATGATCTCGTCCTGTGACTCTGCGAAGATCAAGTCACAGCAAACATATTAGATTCATACAGGGGCTGCTACAACAAAAATTCTCAAAATTTAAAATAAAAAAAAATCCACTTCGTACAAAATCAGAAACAATGCTCAAAAGCAAAACCACGTTTAAGAAGTTTTCATTCCACAACACGGGCAGTTGGTCAAAAAATCTCGAATGGAAAAATAATTTCTAAATCGCCTTACAAAGATTTGCGCAAATAAAGCTTTCCCTTAACCTTTTTTTAACGACTTCTCAACGGAAGACGTACCACATAACTTACGTATAAATGTCAGCATTACCTTCACTGAAGCTGCTTTCGTCAGTGCTGCCCTTGCCAACAAGAGTTTCGATATCCGAGTCGAACTTCGCCATATTCCAGGCAATCCGCAAGGCGTCAGCAGGGGGACCCAAAGTCAGAGGGTCACAAGACGGGGAGGGCGGGCAAACCAACGGATGATGGACACTGACAGCGTGATGGGTCGGACAAAGAAAGGGCACCTGAGGTCAAGAACAGTTTGTTGAGTGAAGGTGATGTCGCCAAAAGTAGCTATTTTTTTGGCAAGTTTGCCAAAAATGTGTAAAAATAATTACAAAACATTCCAAGCGGATACTACACCCGTAGTATACGACGCAGTAGCAAATTATGTTTTTCCAAGCTTGCACTAAAACCGATCAGACTACTGCATCAACGGATCGAGTCACGCTTAACTAACAAAGACCATTCTGAAAAATTGGGTTCGGCAAAAATCGCCCATTCGGGATAATTGTGTCGAATTGCTTTGCACTTTACGATTTGTTTCGTTATCAGAAAACAACTGTTCAAGTCCAATAAAAAATACCGTTGAAATCTGAACAAAAAATTATGTTCAAATATGTCCGAACCGTCTCTGCCCACGTTTGAAGTAATGTGAGACACCAATCACGAGAGGTACCTGATATCGAGCAACCACTGAGGCAGGAAGGCTCAGTTCCAAGGTCTCGTTCACAGCGGGAACGTTTTCGCTCGCCGGTCGTTCCCGTTCTCTCAGCACGTCGTGCAAAACAACGAGAGCGATCACTACGGCCACGTCCGCCAGGGCGGCGATCGACAATCGGCAGAGAGACGCCGCGCGAAGCAAGGTCAAAAGGACATCGCGATCACGTGACAAACGACCGCGCGACACCGAATCGCGTCTCAGCATCAACTTCATGATGGAGATGCAAGCAGCGACTGAGATCTTGGCGTCGTCGGTCAGGACAGCGACGTCCCCCCCTGCGAGTTCCTTCAACTTGTCCGTCACCGATTCCAGGCCATGCGCGGCCAAGAAAGCACGGTGCAGGGCCGGGTCATCGAGCATGGTGGCCAGCTGCCTGAGGGCGCCCATTCGAACCGCGAAGTCCGTGGTCGTGGACCGAAACACGGACAGCATCCGGGTCACTGCTTCCTCCTGGAAGACGGAACGTCGGATTCGGAAACAGTCAGTCTCGTCTTTCGGCACCAGCGACAGGGGGGTGTCCACAAGGATGAGGTCGGTCAAGCCTGCAGTGCAAAAGAAAATCATTGAAAAAGGGAGAGTGGGGCAAGGAATGTTGTTTCAACAACGACGAAAGCACCACAGTCCTGCGCTGGTCGAGTTGAACTACGATCACAGGCACCTGCACTAACGCCGCCGCCGGTGCGCGAACCCGCGCTGCCGGTTGCGCGGGAACACAGCTGACTGGTTTAAGGAGGCAAACAACAAATGCCATTGGTTGAAACCCCAACACACGACGACGTGGTTTTCGGAATCTTAAACCGTAACATGCGAACTTTGCAGCCCAGTTCCACACATTCACAGCGGTTCAGGCTAAAAGAAATAACGCACATCTCTAAGGCATCACTCAAAAGAGACTAACTAGCAACAAACAGCAGTTGCACATGACTACCAGCAAAAAGTGAACGAAACCAACCTAGCATTTTTCCAAACAGAACAAGCGCGTATTTAAAACCGGTTGTTTGAAACGTGGTGGCTTAAGACGTTGACACAGAACCAGAGAACATAACGCAATCAACAATTTACCCGAAACGCGCGACAAAATGTCGTCTTTTGAAATGACTTGATGCAATCGATTCGCAGCCGAGCTCCTCGAAGCGCGATGTTTCAGCATGAGGCCTCGCAGGCACGCACGTATGCAGTCCGTGTCGTCGCCGTCTGAGAAGTGCTCCTTGGGCGACATGAACACGTTCACTGCTGACCTCAGGAGCTCCGTGTCGCCGGTGTATGCCTGGAAGCGTTTGGACGTTGAGGCGAAAGTTTCGCGAGATGTTTTGACACAATCCGCCTTAAATCACGTGATGTGTTCAGTCACACACCTGCAGCACTGGAAAGACCGGCTTTATTGCGTCACATAAATCTCTCCAGACAGGTTCGGCGACCAGGAGACGAGCTTCAAGGAGCAGTGCGATCAGTTCTTGGGCAGGATGTGAGACCAGCCGAGATGAGTCGCCCAGACCGTGACAGCACAGCTCGTATAGAACGTCGGAATCGACTAAGAACCTGCAAAGTCATGGGTAGCGATTGAAATGTACATTTTTGGTTTGCACGAAAATGGTCTGGAATCGACAAAAAATGGCCATTTGTCGTCAACAAAACGGAACAAACTGAACTGTAGTGGATTGATCATCACTGAAAACTACGCAGGTTTTCTCTGGGTCCTTGTATGACGGCAGACAACACGTTGGCAGTGGCGGTTAATGACACCACTCTGATATAAAGCTGTTTTTTTCGCTGAGACATTTCGGTCATTTGTCCAAAACAGCTTAAAAGCGTCTTTCATTTTGTTTTCGGATATTCTTTTACGACCGGAAAAAGGCATTATGACCGAACTGACTTAATTTTTTTCGGTCATTTCAAACAGAACCGGTCAATGAACGAAAAAAACTATAAAGTGTCGTTGCGTTCGGATCCCACCAGCCGCGCCTTCCAGTAAATCGCAACAAAACATCTGCTGGTCGAACACGTTAGAACAGCCACCGCACAGAACCTGCTGCATCACCTGCAAATCTGACTTGGAGCATTGTCCGGATTATCGGCGGCCGCGCGTACGTTCACACCGCTTCGGACGACGCGCAAGCTTTCTTCATATGTCAGTCGGCGAACTCGCACTAATGGATGAGCCATGAGGTGGAGCAGTACTCGCTTCGACGTGGCCAGCAGCTGGTTTGCATCTGAAGGTGAATGCAACCGTTTCAGTGAAAATGATTGAGCGTTTTGTGAAATTTCAAAAAACGTAGAAAACAGAGCGTCCTTTCACGACAGACTTGATTGGAACATAAACGACGCCATGCTTTACAAGAAGTAACTAAATTATGAATTTAGCAATATCTCCATCGAAATTTCATAAATCAACAGTTGCAGACCTTCAGCGCCGGTTCCTTGTCCAACGTAGGCTTTAGATATCGCTTTAACGGCTTGCTTTATCAACCGGTCATGTGTTTGGTACGGGAGACCGTCCAGACTGCTTTCGACCAGTTCCATCAGTTCAATGGTAACCCGATTTGGATGCTGCAAAGAATATCTTATTGCTCCATGGAGTGTATGTTTTACCAATGCCAAGTTTTTTTTTACCAGAGGCAAATCCCGGTGTATACTATTGTAACCACATTTAGAAGATGTTCATGCCTGGGACCCGCAGTACCAACAAAAGACATCCTTACAAACACCATACTGCTTCCTTCGCAAAACACGGCTTAAAATCGAAAATGACACGTGTTAACACTCGACGAATGTAAAACATAATAACAGATACACGGCAAAGAAACGTCAGCCATCGTTACGAACAACCAAGAAGCAAATCACGAGATTTTTCACAGCGTACCCGATAATCTCGAAGAAACATGTGCATGTGGTTGAAAGAGTTGGCCACTTTTCTGGAGCGGGTCGCCGCTTCGAACTTCTCAGCACTGCAAGCTTCCAAATACGCAAGAGCGGCTTCGCACTCGTCCGCGCAAGACGTGCGGAGCGACTCGTCGCAAGCGATCGCGTACAAGGCCGTGGTCATGCTGCTTTTCAATTCGACGGAGGCCTGGGACCGAGCAAGTAATGATTTGGTGAAGTTAGCAAGGGAGCAGAAAGCTGGCACACGAGCATAGATTAAACAACTTGGATCTTCGAAAGCAGGCCGATCACATGTTAATAGTTTTAACCAAGGTTGTGGAGTCGGAGACGAAGTCGTAAGGAGTTGGGGATTTTTGTGTGGAGTCAGGTTCCTGACAACACTGGGAGTCGGATTTTTTTGTCCGACTCCAACTCCGGACGTACAATTGGATCATTTTTTATATCACACTCCTAAATTGGGAATTCCCGTTGAAATGGTACAATTTATTTTGAAACTTTTGTTGAAACAGAAATTTCTTGCTGTGCACCACGATTTCCATCGATTTCAACAGCCAAATTTCATTCCGTTTATGTTAAGGAGTCGGAAATTTTGGAATGGTCTGAGTTGGAGTTTTACCATTTTACCTCCGACTCCGCAACTCTGGTCACACACACACACACACACACACACACTGTACCTGATCAACGGGCAGAACTCCCCGCAGAAGCTTGATAAGAAGTACAGCGAGACTCTGATAAACCAGTCGGTGCAGTTGCAGCTCGTTGTCGGACCAATGCTTCTCGAGCCACTCAGTCCTGGCCTGAGAGGCCGGTGTTGGGTTTGCGACGCCGCTGTCCAAGTGGTGGTGGTACAGTAGAGCTGCGCCGAGAGCCTCGAACAGCTGCCGAGCTTGAGCACGCTGCGAAGGCAAATAAGCGTTGGACAGCTCGCTTCAACAGTGGAACTTCTTTTGCAATATTTGAAAGCACTGTTTCTTGTTAATTACCAAATTCTGGGAAACGATTGATTTTCCGGACCACAGCTTGTCGGCTCTGATGGTGCGGATCAGAAGGTTGACAAGCGGGACACACGTCTGCAAAACAAATCACAACGAAGATGTTACAATAAGATTTTATACTACTTTTGTGGCATTCCATCGACAACACCATTGACTGTTTTCACCGCCAGCAAAGACCGGGAAATGACTGCGCAGCGATTGTCCAGCAACAGCGAACAGTGTAAAGTGCCAGGGTTGTTGTAAAAAACCCGACCCAAAAAACCCACCAATTTTTTTTTTTAAAAAGCCCACTTAAATAAAAACAATAAAACCCACCAAAAAAACACTTTACTTTCCACTGAAAAATCTACTAAGAAGTAAAAAAATAAGCAGGACACTTGTACCAGTTTTTTTTTAAGGAAAATGTTAGGTACCTAGTATGGACCCGTAGGGACCCGATTTCGCTGATTCTAGGGACCCGGTGATAATTTTCCGATTCTAGGGACCCGAATCGGGTCCCTAAAACGGCTTAAAAACCTGCTTGTACAGTTATCTGCATTTTTTTTTCAATCAAACAAAACGAACAGCAACAAAATTTAAAGGACTTGAAAAAAAGAGAAGAATCAATCGAAAAGTTTGTGTTAATTCTAATGGTTATCTTATTTAACTCTGCACAATCGGTATATCTAAACCAATTTTTCTGCCTTCTCCGCATCTAAACTTTTTCAGATGTTGGACCATACCAAATCATACATTGAAAAAATACACTCTATAGATGCTGAACTAGTAGGGCATGATAGATGCTGAACTAGTTGACGCGAAACTACAGAGTTTGTGTGGGAGTGGTTTTTCTGTTTGCTGTGCGCATGCTTTCCACGCCTTACCATTTAGGAGTGAACTGACCAACAACACATTGCAAAATCAAAGATGGGTACATTTCTTTACCCTCAATTTTGAATGCCATAATAGGTACAACAAGTTATTATTGTGTAATTATGAAAATAGTGATATTGCATGATGGAATAAAAACAACTCAGAAAGGCGTTTTTGTGTTTTCTTTAAATAACAAAATCTTGTTTCTTTTTAAAAAAACAAATAAAACGTTTTTTTTTTAAAGCAAGAAAACCCAGGTGGGTTGTTTTTTTTGGAAAAAACAGGTTTTTCTCAACCCCGTAAAATGCACACGCAAAACGCACTCATTCGTTTGCATAGATGTGCAGACAAACTGTGAAACTATTGGGTTTGTTTCTAAGCAACCCGCAAGAGTTCTTCTCCACAGCTGACCTGAAACCATACTGCGCAGAGGTGTGGCAATGTAAAGCTCAGCATACGACAGCAGTCGACTCAACCAATGTCGCAAACCTACCTGCAGTAAACTCAGAGCCAGCCGGGTGCTGTCAGTGCGCATTGACGGGATGACAGCGATGAGGGAGCCGAGGCAAAACTGCGGTGCAGACATCTGCGTGCGCTGCAGTGCTGGAACGTTGCTTTCTGTCTCGTCGTCGATGTCGCTCGAATTCCACGTCAAGGATCCGAACCCGCCGGGGAACGGTGCTTGCGCGGGTTGAGACCGCGCGTCAGGGGTGCTGCGCGTGCTACGAAGCAATGGGAATCGATCGTTTATCAATCAATTTGCTGCGGCATATCTTATGTCCAGCGTGACCAGAAGGCCGAAACAACGGAATCTTCCAGTAACTAACGATCGTGTTCCACTCCGATTTAAATCACTGCGTCCGGGCTCTTTCGTACTTTTGCTTTGCACCCGGAAAACTAAAATGATTTTCAACAAGCGAGCTCGTTCGAGCCAAAATCGTTATTTTTTCTCAATAACTTTGGGGATCCAAAACCAACTGACAGCAGATCGACAGATCAACTAAGCAGTGCAATCAACAGTGGCGCTGGAAAGAGTTTACTTCAATGGAAACTGCAATCAGTCAACGCGGGAGGTTGTTTGTTAAGTCAAACTTACAGTACAGTAATAATAACCAGAGATGAAAGAAATACAGGAAACGATACAGAAAGTATAAATTAAAACATCAATCGCCACAATAGCAGTGCTACCTGCTCACAGCTGAGGATGAAGACGAGCGTTCGTCTCTTCCGTCTCCGCCACTTCTTTCTATTCTAATCGCACCATCCGCTCCTTCTCTTGACGCGACGTCACTGGGAGAGAAGGAGCCCACGCTGGAAATCTGAGTACTGGGTCTGTTTTCGTTGTGGAAAGGCAGACCTGCAAACAGGTTTTGGTTTCTCGTTTTGAAAATCCAGCAAAAGCAGCTGGGATAAAAGCTGGAAGTAGAGTCAACTGCGAGGTTATGTGATTAATAACGCAAGGTGGTATTGTCTCTTTATACAGTTTTGATTAAGAGATCGAGAGATCAAACATGCAACCACCGCAAGAAAACAGTTCAAAACAAATTAAGAAACGCAAATAATACTAAACAGATGGTAACAACAACAAAATTGCACGCCCCTTCGTCGTGCGTTTAAAAACCCAGCTACAACGTACATAGGCGCACTTATTTAGACAACATTCACCTTGTCGAGGACAGTACAGACATGGGTCTTGAAAATAATGTAGTCTCGATAAGATACCTTCGGCAAGCGCTTGAAGACAATCCAGTGCGCTGGTCATAAGCTTTCCACCAGGTCTTGCGCTAACCAGCGTCAGAAGTGTCTTTACAAGAATATTCGCAAGCGTTAGCATAAATAAGGGAGCGTAAAAGCGCTGAATCTTCGTTTGTATGGTTGTCAGACGCGAATCCTAATGTGCAGAACTTCTGCCACACATTCGGAGCAAACGCTAGTTCGGTGAAATTTTCTGACACTGCTGAGACAAGTGGTCTGTTGTTTGTGATGCTTAGAGCTAGATCAAAGAGAGGAGAGCCGAAGGCTCCAATACCAAGCAGGTTTTAAGCTGAAACAGAAGTACATTTGGACAATTCGGCCTGGGTCCTAGAAGAGTGACTGGTTCGCTTGTGGAGCCAATCCAGGCAATAGCTGTTCTTCACAAAACCAGCGTCCAAATTAGTTTTGAATGTTTTGATACGGTTTATACAAATTGCAAAAGCGTTATATGGAAGCTTATGTAAAAAATACTAGTAAACAGTCATTTTTTGAGAACAAATTTGTTACCTGACTAACTTCTCATAACAATGCGCGAATAAGCAGGCTTTTGTAGGTTATCACATATCAAAATACCAAGCTGGCTTCACTATGTCATCGCGGAGAGTGGTAGTGTTCTGCGAACACCACTGCCGCGGCCTGGTAAAAAGGGACACTTCAAAAAAGAAAGTGATGCAGGCATACTGCAGCAGAGATTAAAAGCTAATGGTAAAACCTTTTTGAAACCTGTTTCTACAATAGATTTCTGATAAGTGTACAAAAGATGAACCTTAGTAACTATATTGAGGGCTTTCTTTCACAAAGCGGATAACACTTTTAACTTTTTTAGCACTGTAACTAAAGTATTAACACTTTACTTGGCAGCCAGAACGAGGCAAAATAGGTTATACAGGATGAGTAAAAGCCAAGGTGACGTTCCAGCAAATTCAATAGTTGAGAATGGATATTTGCTACAGAAGGAAACGTTTTTGTTCCACAGTCATGAATGATTCAGAAGTGAGATTGCTTTCCACAAATCATTATCATGCCTGTAATATGTAAACGTGGAACCGATACCTAGGAGAAACAGTTTTCGTTAACATAAAAAACAGCACTCTATTATCTACTGTGCTGCTGATACTAGTCTACTATATAAATATATTAATATACCCGAAACCACACGATCAGCGGAACAATGCCTACGAAAGAGTGCTGGGTCAGCACAACGACGAAATAAACACCAAATATGTTGTGTTTCGCAGGCCTACTGTTAAAGGTTAATGCGTGAACAGTAGGCGTGCTGACTTGTAAGATACGTTTTAGATACAGCTGTAACGGCTCGACAAGCTCACATAGCCTTGTTATTTAATGTCGCGATCTGCACTGGTTTTGCAAACACCGGAATAGAAATCCATCATGTTGGTTCAACGCAGTAGCACTGACGTGATTGCGAAGACAAACTGTATTGAAATATCCGCCTGAAGTAGGTTCGGACAAAGTAAAAATCTTCGACGGAACAGCTTATACACGTTACGCAAAACAAAGAGAGCTGCTTCCAATTTGCGCAGTTAATAGTTACCATCACAAATAAACAACAATTGACAATGCTATGTTGCAGGTCAATTTACAAATCGGCTTAAATGTACATCGGGAAAATTTTTCTCACGTGCTTGCAAAATGTAGCAGGCCGTTCCAGGAGCACTTTTTCACCAATCGCAAGGTAAAACAGATTGGATGTGAAATCAGACGACGATGGCTAATTACCTGAACGATGGTGGGGCGCTGAAGGAAGATCTCGTGTGGGAAATCTCTGAAGATAACATCGAGCAGAAACGCACAAGCGTTGCGCACGAGATGAGCGCTGGGGGAGCACAGGGACGTCCCCGTAGAGGCCAGAACATGCCGATCGGTTCCGGTGAGAGAATGCCATGGAAAACCGGCGAACCGAAGGCAGTCGTAAGGATGCAGCGGGTCGTCTACACGCTTCTCAGCAATTCTAGGGATGGGTGGCGTTCCGGATGACGTCTGTTGACAGAAAATGCCACGTCATCAAGAACCGAGCACGCTGGAATAAAATTTGAAATTTAAACTTGCATTTCGCAAAAAATTTCCTGCCTAAGTAAAGTGCTTTGAGTCGAGTGCGGAATCGAACACCCGTGTAGTGGTTTACGATGTGCATCTTTAGGCCATGTCAGGCAGTTTCTGCGTTATATTAACCAAGTCGGTGCCAATGTTCTCATTAAGTCAAATTCTAGCGGCAAAACTGGCGATTTTCGTTGGCGATCAGGGGAGAAGGCTTTTCGCCTGACAAGGTGCAAATCTAAACATTAAGACTGCAGCTGAGACTACGTTGGAATATGAGAATGACAATGCCAGCAAGTGTTTTCTTCACCATTTGTCTGCTGTGCTATATATTGATATGTTCCCTTGGCCCTGCATCCGCCACAGGTGCAAATGGTAAGCTCTCATTATGCAGCATTTTCGACAATTAATACTGCATCTGTGCAAAAATAAAACATAACGAAAACAACCGGTTTGCGTTGATTATATCTAAGCCGCAATACCAACGTTATTCGATAGTTTACCTGCCATGAATTTTCTTGCCCTTTTCTTTTTTTTCGGATGGAAAAACGGAATGGCGTAAGGAGAGAATTGACGATGGATAAAAAAGTACGTGCATAGAGTTTTGCGGCAACTTTATCGTTGGTACGAACTGAAAAACCTTAGTGAGTGGCATATCCGCAAGTGGGTGGTGACGTTTTCAGAAGATAGTAAGGCGGGAGTTAACTATTCGACCGGCGACGCATAGAAAACCGACAAACATTGTTACAAAACAAGCCGTTTTTGTTTTGTCTGCCAAGTTGCGCTTTCAACGTTGCTGCAACTGTTGACAGGCAGGGTTGCCAGGTGAAAATTTCAACAAAATGTCAAACAGTGCTAAAAAAAGGCCAGACAAAGGCCAAACCAATTGTTGTAAGGCCAGAAAAAAACTAAACTTTGCTTGTGGCATTGCTATTCCTTTGTCACAAAGAAACATCTAAATTACAAGAAGTCATTAAAAATTTTCTTCGAAACTGCGATTAAGTCTTGCTTGGCGTTATACTGGAGTTCATTACTGATGCTTCTCTGACTTTTCATGGATTGCGAAATTGCACAGTTTGGATACAGTGCTGCCACAGTTTGCATAGTGATCCTTCGGAAGCTTTCTGCACCCACATGAAAGTCATCTCCCATTTACGACCAGAATCATAAGAGCACTTTGTCGACGTCACTGTGGCATTTTTATCGCGGAGTCGCAGACCTTTCTGCAAGCGTTGAGCCTGCTTCGTGCTTACAACACACTGCACAGTGCACACATTTCCACTGATTACGCAAAAAAGTTATTTCGAATCTCGTATCCTTCAAATATTACTAACATCAGAGTGCGGGCTAATATAGCATTTATTACAAAAGTTTTGAAAATGTGTTGCCGAAAAAATGGAGTAGTCATGGCCAAAAAAGAGTCAAAAGGCCAAACGAATTATATATGGACAAAAAAACGCCAAAAGGCCAAATAAAATTTGTAGGCCAACCAACTTGAAACGAGGACAGATTTCTGAAATCTGGCCTGATACAGGGCAACCTTGTTGACAGCCACTGCAACGCAGCGCTCATGTAACCAGGGTTGCCAGATTGGCCATTTAGACAAATTTGGCCATTTTTGCGCTGGCCATGAAAAACATATTTAGCCAAGAGATGTATCTTAAGACTGCTGTACTCAGATGTGTGACTGATGATGTTATCGAAGCATTTCGCATTGTTAGTTAGACGTTACTGTTAGAAGTTTCTCATCACTGCTGCAGTGACACCATAATACAGTACTTCAATCTTTTATTGCTTTCAAGTGTTTCGTAACTATTTATCTTTGCAGTCAGCTGATTTTGTACAAGGTTTCAGTCGAGCAAAGAGTGTTAGTCATCACCGTTCATTTACAGACCGATGAATGTGCACAAATTCATAAACCATGTATTCTGGTGCACACAAGTATGGTTACAAAACTAACCAAGGTGGACGTTATGTTGCAAGAAGAACTGAATGGGCCCTCCCATTGATCGATTACCCCAGTGCGCGCTCACAAACTCGTCCAAACATGAAACTCACAGACTCGTCCACCCAATCTGTTGGTTGAGTAAAGTATCCGTACTTGTAGTTGTCACAGTCCGGGACCCGAGGTTCCAGTTCTGCAATAAGAAGTTTTAAGTACTCGCCTACATTGTTGAACACTTCAGGCAAAACCAACTGCATACGATCTACCAATGGCATTATTTAATGCATAGCGATTGCTAATACAGTATGTTGAATTCTTCTACTTTTTGAAGTCCCATCATTAGCAAGGTTCCGAAAAATATTTACCGTCGACATCGATGCTCAGTTTCTCGCCGAACCTGATACAAGAACTTCAGCGTAGTCGAAGCTTGTATTTAGAGAAATTCTCACTGTTTTAACAAACTTTGCTTGCAACAAAGCAAGGAGTTCTTTAATGGAGTTTCATGATTGGAATGATGGTCTTTAAACTATTTTCAGATAACTAGGATTTTTTGATCCTCTGGTCAGGGGTGCCAAGGGAGGTACAATTCNCCAGGCGCCAAATCACGGCGGGGGGTGCCGAAAAGTCCCAACAATTTTACAANTACTTTCTTCAATACAGTAAATTTCCTTCCGAAAGACCTCAGGTTCGAACATGGGGGCGCCAAACTTGCTTCTTGCCCCGGGCGCCGTCTAACCTCGTTACGCCCCTGGCTCTGATGCTGGGCAGCAATATTTTAAGAGGCCAAGAAGAGTTTGGAGAAGTTTTCACAAGGAGGACTGAATCTTCATAAAGAATCTCTGCGTTGTAACCCATCACAAGTTACTTTTAGCATACATTTTTGCGAAGATGAATCGACCTTCAGTTTTCACGGAACTAGCTGTTCAGCAGAAAAGCATATTGCTGAACTCTTGATTATCTTGCAGTTCGAATTAAGGCTAGGTGCGCTCTTCCACGAGGTCAACCGCAATCGTATTTCATAAATCGAAAAACTATGAGAACGCAAGCATTACTTCACTAAGTTCAGTGAGACGCAAGCGCAACAACGGGCTTCTTTCGTAGGTTTTATGTGGCAAACGTAATGATAAACCCCCTTGCGAATTGGTGCACAAAATGAAAATCACGATTTCGCAATGCACAGCAAAAACTTTACTTCAAACGGGGTTTGACAGCAAACGTTGGAATCATTTTCTCTCACCAAATGAGATCTACATGTTTCCGCTTGATAAAACTTAGAAAATTCGTTCTAATGAAAACATAGAGCATTTATGTAAAAATATGCCACACAGCAACCCAGATATAAAGTGCCCCTTAGAATTAGATGTACATTCCATTGGAAATTTACACTTCACTCTTACTTTTGTTTGTGTTCGTTATTTTTAATAGAGTCAGGGTGATATCCAATCAAAAAATGGTCTTTTAGAAACGAACTACAATTTTTTCACAATTTTTCTGCTTGGTAGGTCTGAGTTATATCGATCAAGATTTACGTCAAATCAAGTAGATTTTTTACTTTTGGTAGTCGGTACCAAACTAAGGCCAGAATCAATAAAATTACCGATATTGCACATAAATTTCTCAAAAAAACCCAACACATTTCAAACCTGACAGGTTGTTTCCTCTGCCGTACACACATCTACGTGACGTAGATTGCGCCCTCAACAAGTCACGATCTGTTACGTGCAGCATTCGGTCAATTATGCCGTCTATCTGTGGTTTCAGCTGAGATTCAACATCTGCCCGTAGTTGGGTGAAAAAGGTAACAGCTCCAACTGACACCAGCAAGTCGCAAGCAGACGCATGCTGTAAAGTGCAACCAAGTAACTATAGCATCGAGCCCGTCGCAACGATGTTTTCGGACGAGGGCGCCACACAAATAACGAGCGCAAATGAACAGCGAAAAAGAAACTGTCGATCTTTTGCTGACGATGAAGACAGTTGTTTTTCGATTTCATTTGATTGAAATATGATTTTATTTGAATCATTAGCTGTTGCGTTCTTATTGTACAATATCAGACACTATTTATAATACTTTGATGCACTGGTTAAAAAGGGAAACTAGCAACACTGCTTCGACTAAAAGAGAAAGTGACTTTCTTTGCTGGGTTGTAAAAGAAATGCACGATAAAATATCCTATGCAACAAGCCTTACATGATCATGCTTTGTTATCTGTTGAAGTACAAAACCTTTTATGTTGTAGTCTTTACAGCTCATTTATACTTGTCTACACATTTGTACTTGCTCCCAGTTCGACCTGGTGTCAAATTTAAAAGCCAGTGTGGCCTGTGAGTCGAACAGTTTGCCAGACCCGATTCACACGAACTGCATGGTGAAAATTTGGAATAGAAAAGTCAACTAGAAAACGTGTAAAAATAATTCGCGATCCTTGCCGGATTTTTTAAATTTCTGGCTCTATTCAGGTTCCGGATGGAAACAAAAATCTTGATTCCTGTACATCCCTAGCCAACACAAACCATTCGTCATAATCAATACCAAAAAAAAATAATTTGCAAAAAGGAAATAAACTTTCGAAACGTTTTGGTCCACGTAGTCATCATTGAAACATAAAAATTCGGCAGATTAGAATTCAAGCAAAAATTTGGGTGCATCTTACTAATCAAACGATTAATACGTTTTTGAGGTTTCTTTGCCCCACTAACAAAGAAAACTTCTGTCGTGTTTCGGGAATGGCAAACTACCTGATGCCATGAGCAGGAGATACCAATTTATCAAACTCACACTCACACTTCTGCAGGTTCAACGCCAGGGCGTGACGAAGTTAAGATGGAAATGTGGAGATGCAATAACAACACCTGTTTCTTGGATGGTCCGGTGGGTCTAACCAGCAGGACTCGGCACGCCAATCTTTCTTCAGACATTCTGGTGATGTGGCCGAAACATCGCAGTTTGTATTTGCCCGTTTGGATTAGTGGCATCAGAAAAACACTCGTTTTGAAACCTGCCTTTCTATTGTACTTTACAATTGGTCAATTCATTTGATATAATGTTGCTACTCATAAATCCCTAGCAATGGCATCTACTAAAGCAGGGGTCTCCAAACTTTTTTTCTCAGAGAGCCACATAACCTATTACACAATATTTCGAGAGCTGGACATCATACGTAATGTGATTTTTTCAAGATAACATTCTACCAAATCAACAAGTATTATTATTTTTTTTCATTACTGACGAAATCTCTTTGCTTCAGGATGAAATGGCTTCGCAGGCCAGATTTGGCCTGCGGGCTATCGTTTGAAGACCTCTGCACAAAAGCGACAATAATGTAAGCAGCGGGTTGACTGCAACTTCTTACGAAAAGTGTGAGCCAGGTGAAACCGAACTTAATCCCGAAGTCACGGACTGGACTTCAGAATTTTACTGTGGTTATTTCTGAGTTCGCAAATTTTCAAGGACTAGGGTTGTTGAATGCAACTGATATGTACTGATGTCAAATATTAGCTACAAGTACGCAAAAGTGATATCTCATGTACAGTTTTTCCAGTTTTCTGTTTCTGACAAATGACTTTGCAACTTTCAGGCACTTTTTTGTGTTGCAAGTTGATTAAGTTCTATGTCGTTTCATTAGTTGGAAAGAATGAACCAAAAAGAGGACGAGTGCCAAAAGCACCAATTATTCACAAAAAAACTGAGACAAGAACAGCATTTTTGAAATCTTGCAAACTTCACTGCATGCACTTAGATAACTTTGTCAGTAATGGACAAGCTCCCTGTATTTGAGACCTCTTTATGGCCTGCAGGCACCTTTGCGGGTTATTGTTAGTTTGAGTGTACTTTACAGAACTTGATTGTTGTTTCTTTCCTACTTTTTCTCGATTTTTTCTTGTGGTTACAGATGAACCATTGTCCAATTTTTGAGAAAATACCCGTAATTAAAGTGTTTTTGCAACTCCATGGTACGGGAAAATGGGCCTTCATGGTCATTTCCATTGCTTTTCACAGTTTTTTTGGTGTAGAAAAGCCAATCTTTCGGCTTCATGTGCCATTCTCAGGTAACTTTCGAGGGCAAAACTATGGTGTACATGGGGCAGGTTCGTTTATGACTCCACTAAATTAAAGCAGAAAATATTTCATGACAGGATACTAAAAAATCCAGATCATGGTGGCAGGAAATTTTTCAGAATCAGCAATGAATTCTTATCTGCAGTAATAACAGCAGGGACACTGAGATCATGAAAGGAACAATGGTAAGGAGTTTAATGACAGTGATAATCTATCTTTGTATGGAACACACACGCACCACTGAAACGCTTTGTTAGATTCAGGCAGTTGTTACAGGAAGTTCACACACATTGCAAGCATGAATTTCAAGCCCGTGAATTGTTGTTTCTGCTGAATTTAGTCTTTTGCGTTGTACATGTTTACAAATAACAATAACATTCTGCAGAACTTGTAATATTTCGATTGAATTAAAAGTCACAAAGTGCTTTTATTTCAGCATTCATTGCACATATACTGTTAGACATAAATTTACAACAGCTTTGTCTGTAAAATTATTATGATGCTTAGCACAAAAGCAGCAAGCGCTGACAATTATGGTAAAATTGTTTTCAAATTGAAAAAGCAAGTTGTTTCAGAATGTAACTCCTAAAACTTGGAAAGTCTTGTATAGAAAACTACTGATTTGGATAATACCATGTTAGACATTTTGAACAACGGTTTTTATCTTTTGTCACGAATCAATACATGAAGTGCTGAACCACAAAACACGCAGGTTGGAGCGTACGTAGACAACGTTTTGAGTTTTGGCTCTTGTTCATGCCCTACAAAAATTACAGGTGTGGATTGTATCATTAAATGCTTACATGAAATATGATCATGCAATCCTATACTTGGTGATGGTTACCAAGCACAATTTTCTGTTAATCAGACTTGTTACAGCTTTGTGTACTTCACTGCTCATCAGTATTACCTTGGTAAGTCTAGAAAGCAACAGCAAAACTTTATCCTGGTTTGGTGATGGCTGAAAATTGAACCATTCCAGTAAACGAACCATTAATTGTCTTTCCTGCACCAAATCGGTATCATGCAGCAAACCATGTTCCAGCTTTAGTAGTATACTATCAAGGGCACGTGTGCGAATTTCAGCAATGTCATGGCCTGCAAAACAATTGTGGTAATTTCAAAGCCTGCAAACACTTCAGTTATATTTGGATGTAGCAAAAAATCAGTTATTAACCAGTAAATTCATTAAAAGTGGAATGTGGTAACTATGAAGTTTGCGATTTGTATCACAAAGCTTCAATGACAAATCTGCACATATCAACAAAATTGAAGTTCATTTATCTAGTCCAGGGACTCCACAGCAAAACAACCTGCTTTCACTTTTGCTAAAAAAAAGGAAACAATGAAACGATAAAAAGTGCACAATACCTCTCTTGATATCACGTTTTCATTATCTGAATATATGTTAAAATTAATTCAAATCAGCACAATCACAACACAAACAGTTAAGACATAACAGAACTTAAAATGCTACATACAAATTATTGCTTTGATTCAATATTTTTAAAAGGATATAAAAGCAATCTGTTGAGAGAATGTGTGTTAGTTGGTGCTGCACTTTAAAGTTTATTCTTAATTTAATTTCTTCCATACATGGCCCAAGCCATCGCTTTCGCGGCGATCAGAACTACGAAGACACGAGAACATTTTGCAGAAAGTTCTTATACAACGCAATTGCGAGTACAGACAATGCACAACACAAGAATTGTCCTTCCAGTGGCATCGA
>JGI24158J21664_10000598_pt1 | contig 34554 bp, 20 predicted proteins | sample Ectturendosymbi3_FD_21664 | JGI IMG/M metagenome (IMG submission 21664)
CTAATGTTTTGTCGAATACGAGCAGTCGAGCACAGTGGTGTAGCCAGCCTAGCAATTTGGGGGGGCAAAAAATTGGGGGGGCCAAAATGCTTGAATTTAAGCGAATAACCCTATTTTGTTTGGAAAAACTCCTCTCAAAGCACAAAATGACCATATTTCCAAAAAATTGGGGGGACCATGGCCCCTTTGCCCCCCCGCCTGGCTACGCCTATGGTCGAGCATAGACAGTGTGCGGCTGGACTTGCTGGCGCACACCCCGGTTTGCAAGATCGAGTCTTGATAAACTACACAAGAATCGAGAATGCGCATGAAGTACGCAAGAAAACTTTCAATTTTTTTGTTATGTATAGAAGTCCAGTAAACTTTTATTTTTATTTTTCCTTCTGAGACATTATCAATGCCTGAATGCTTCTGTGTAAAGACCGCTGTTTTTGAGCTAGCTCGTGCAACAGTTCTATCATGCTATAGAAATTAGTAATGTAGTCAATGCGGTCAGCGCTTGCGCTGATCAGCCATAGCAGACAAAAAGACAGTTGTTTCGGATAAAGTGAACTGTCGCGGAACACAATCTTAAACATGCGAAGTGGACGAAAGGTCTGCAAAAATTGGTGAGATCGTTTCTGGACGCAGACGATAACCCAGATTCCCAACAAAACCTAATTATTACTCTTTGGCCCATTTACAATGCTCTTTCAAATTTGCATGCATATTTTTTGCGTGTTATTTTCATTAAGTCGACAGATTAACAAGCAAAAAGTATGCGAAAACAATTAATCTCCTCTGCGCAAGTAATAAAATTTTTGTAAAATATCAAGCTCAAGGAGTTTTTTAACCCAACCTCCCCTTGCGTACGCGCTTGAATAGCATCATTGATTAAATATGTCCTGGCAATAGTCTCTTGTATCTGACAGCTTCACCTCTCGCACTATCATCTAGAAATTATCTCACAACAAATATATTCAACTAAAGTTTCAAAAATCTTGATAAACGATTTGATGAAATTTCTAAAAGCCATGACTGCACTAGCTGAATACGGAACCAGGTGTTTGTATTAGGCTACTAATTTTTACTCTGTCCTGATCGTTCGGTCTGCATCTTGATTAAAATCAGGCCCGTAAGCAGCTTGGGACAGCAGAGGGGGCGAAGAGTTTCTGGGAGGGGCCCAAATTTTTAAACTATGTCCAACAGTTTCAAATTATACTATGTCCAACACATTTTTCCAAGTGGGGCGAAAAAAATTTTAATGGGGGCTTCACCCCCCTAGTTACGGGCCTGCTTTAAAACTAATAACTTCTCATTTTCGGAAACGTTGTGAAGAGAACTTTACCTGTGCCCGTTTGCGAATAAGTTGTACCACGGTTGAATATGCACGATGACGTCATGGAATGAAAGTTCATGAAAATTGCCCCCTCCCGAAATGAAGAGCTGGTTGCGCCCCTGCTACAAATTAAAGAATATCCGAATCGAAAATTCCGCCCGAATTTCCTATCCTTTCGTGAAACTGAATCACGCCACAACAACTATCGCGAACTATTATCCAAGTGTTCATTACGTTTTTTATTTACAATTGTCCACATCCGGTTTTGCCTTTATGGCATTTTTCCATGTGGGATTTGTCCTACAACCGGAATTGAATTGTATTGCACAACGTCTTCACTCCCACACGCAACGCAGTAGACTTAAATATACATGGCAGTAACAAAGAACACACAGATACTTGAAAGAACACGAAGATACATATGTGCCAGTAATAGCAAAGCATACGTTTAATGGTTCTAATACGATTGTTTCGAAGAAACACAAACATAGATATGTGGTATTGATAAAGAGAACACATTTGCTACAATGTTTACTACCGTTGCATGGCGCCACGATGAGTTCCAAGTAAACCGATTGACAAAGTGCATGGTGGAGTGGGAGGCTGCGATGGACTAGGGGTCATTTAGGTTGCATACCTCCTGAGTGCTAGGTTACTTATAGTGTAAATGGAACAGTCAATAAGAATTAAATAAAACTAAATAGCTCTGATGATAATGTGTAATATTCGTACTGCGTTTCGAATATCACAATTTCCATGATAAGTGGGAGCAAATGGAACCAGTCCCAGCAAATAGTGTTTGTCGATGGGTGTGTCAGATGATGCGAAAACTTTTGGTAGCAGGTTTAAAACATCATAAGTTACGACTATTAACAGTAAATCCATTTGCAAAGAAATAGAAGTGACAGTTACGTTTAAGCGAAGTAAACCAAGTAATGTTGTTGTGGTGAAAGTTGCATCATGAAAAAGTGCAGTACCACTGGAACAAGGATTATGGCATCACTTTCAACTAGATGGGCGTCGTAATTTNTGAGATATAGGCTAACAAATTGAAAGTTGAAAAAAGTGACAAGGTGGGATGACTTTCCTGAAAGTTTTGAAGACTTCTAACGTAGGCGTGCGGGGGCTTTGGCTTTTGGGGAAATATTTTTCGATTTACCCGAATGTTACGCCATTAACACACAATCTTCAACAGGAAAGGTTTTGCAGACCATGATTCTGCAGTTTTGCCTGAACTTTTTTGAATCTTTCCCGAATCTGGGGGAACAATTTCTCCCCCGCCCCATACGCCAATGCTACCAAAGTACTTGCTTGTTTTGAAAATTTTCTGAAAGGTTTATAGTTACTGGGAAATCTGCAATTAATTTGCATATTTCTTTCATATCAAAAGAGAGCAATTTTTTTATCTTTTCCGGGACCTTAAAAATCTGCTCTCATCAGCGGTTTGTGTTCAACACCGGTGCTTTACTGTAATATGATTTAAGTGTAGGAAAAAGAGAGATGTGTTGAACAAGAGTTTAGCAGCAGAACTACTGTACCTTAGAAAATCCAGAAAAAGCTCTAGAAGAGTCACACCACAGTGAAAATGCTTGTCGTGCGCTTCATAACACGTCAAATTGTATTTAGTAAGGCAAACGCTCTTGCTAAATAGCCAGGTGCAATGAGTCGGAATGTTAGGGACTATTTAGGACAAGGAGAATCACCTACAATCACAACATAAATTTTCCCCGAAAACGAGAGTGATGGGACACAGCTTCATAAGTTTCACTGCAAGAGTACTGCCAACTAGTGAAGTGGTAGGTCGTTCCTTTCGGATCTCTTCTCACATCACCGATTTCTATCAGTATGACTTGATGCTCCTCAAAAATTTCTGTACACACCACTAAGCGGGGCCCCGCAAAATTGTCTCCAATCGGGCCCCGCACTTGCTAAGGCCGGCCCTGACTATACATATCTCTGACTGATTTTGTGCGTTTTTTTTAGCCAGCAAAACAATAAACAAAACTCTACGTTTGAATGTTATTCCCATTGGGACTGAAGGTCAGTTTTGACAGCATTATGCTTTTCCCAGGTGGTGGTTGTCTCCATGAATTACCGCGTGGCGGCGCTGGGCTTCCTTGCTGCGGATCACCCCGAAATTCCCGGAAACGCAGGAATGCTTGATCAAGTTCTAGCCCTTGAGTGGGTTCGTGACAACATCCGTTCCTTCGGCGGAGATCCGAAAAAAGTTACTCTGTTCGGGGAAAGCGCTGGCGCTGCAAGCGTTTCTCTTCACATGATATCTCCATTGTCACGTGGGTTGTTCAGGTAAAAAATATTGACCGATCTCTCAAAACATTTCAAAAATACAGTAGAGGTGGAGAACTGTTACGAAGAGTTGAGTCCGGATTCTGAGTTTAGACTTGCTTATAGTGTTTGTAGAGCTAAGCGAACTGAAAGGTACACATTTATTACTATGATTATATTCTCGATTGTCAATTACTTTAAGCATGTTTTATTGCTGTCTCCGTTAAATCATGTGCTATAAAAATGCATGGCTTGAAACAAAATTTTTTAATCGGCGAAGCTTATTTTACCTCAAAACAGTTCCATTAGTCCTAGGAATAAATTGATTGTGAATGTAAATTAGAAGAAAGAAATCACCACATTTTTCTGAAACAAAGCGCAGCTAGAATTTAGAAATTCTTATCCGATTATTATTGACCAAGAATTTTTACAGAAAATTCTGCAAATTTTTATGAAGAATTTATGAGAAAGTAGTTGAAGCTCAGCATTTATGGAAAAACAGCTTTTCTAAGATTTGTGCTTTCGTAAACTTGGCCTTTTTTCCTTGTTGTTAGGGCAGAATACGAAATCGTGTGTCCAGAACACGAAATAAAGCTTTTGTTATCCTACCTACGGTTGTTACGTGGACGTTTCTCAGATTCTGTTTCACATCACGTGTTGTTATCCGCAGCAATGCTATCTTGCAAAGTGCTACGGCGTTCAGCCCCTGGACACTTATACCTTTGGAAGAAGCACACAGGCGAACACTTGCTATTGCCGATACCATTAACTGCACAGAAATTAAGCGAGTTGGAGACAAAGGTAGCCCTTAGAAGATTGACGTATTGTTTTTATATTTCTCCAGTGGATTAGATGGCCGCGTCCAGCTCTATTTCCAACGATAAATTTTTCTGCAGTAAGCCATTTCGCTGCTTAATTTATCTTTTGCAACTGGGTACTCAGAAAATAAGCACCTGACTTTTAGACGAGTTTATATGCAATGATATAAACTGACTTTTGCAAATTTGTAAGAGAGCCAGGAGTTCGCGCGATTTGACGTGCCTTATTTTTTGGAAAGTGTAGCTACAGTCAACTGACTGTTTTCAACAACGACTTAAGCTTATGCCGGGTCAGCTCATGAAAAGTGAATTGGGCGACAAAAGTGCTTGACAGTGTGATAGTTGGGGTAGGTACAATAAATAACAACGTGACGATTCCACGACATAGCAAAAGTGCGAAGCGAGATACCGTGCGCAGCATGATTACTCAGCAGACCCGTAACCAGCTTGGAACACCAGGGATCGAGAGTTTTATGAGGGGTCCAAAATTTTTAAACGATGTCCAATAGTTTTAATTTATATCCACCATATTTTCCAGGGGGGAATCTCCCCTGAGACCCCCTAGTTACGGGACTGCTATTTTGCCACAACACATTTCAGCTACGCGGCAACTGGACGACAAGGCAACATTGTGCCAGATGAAGAGAAGCCTGCTGCGGAGTTCTTTTAGTCGAAATTTATTGTGATGTGAACGATTTGTCTCGTGGTCACACTTTCATCCCGCAATACCTTCATGCAATTAAATGAAGGATATGACAAATCCACTTACTGAAAAATTGAGGATCTTGTTAATTTTCAGGCTCAATCGAACGGTCTATCAACGTATCGTGCCTTCAAACGACAGACCCGCAAATACTGGTCGACGTGGAAATGGGACTGGAGGACTGGGGGACAGCAAAGTTTCCGAACGCACCCATTGTTGACGGACATTTCTTAAAAAACGACCCTTCTCACTTGCTTGATGACACAGAAAATGAGTTGCCAACCGTTAACGTCCTTGCTGGCTTTAACTTGAACGAGGGCACCTACTTCCTGGTTTACGGTTCACCTGCTTTCAACCTCAAAAATGAGAGCAAGATCAACCGATCACAGTTCAAGGCTGGACTCAGACGTGCTCTCAGAAGCGTTACTGATCTCAAGTCTGACGAAGCGGTCAAAGTTCTCACTGATGCAACCGAGTTCGCTTACACGAACGGCATCAAGCCCAGAAACCGAACACTCGCCATGCGTCCCATCGACAAAGACTGGGTGAAAATTCCAGTTTTCCCGTTGCAAAATTCTCCACCTCCCGACGTGTTTTACCGAAATTTGCTTGATGACATGGTGGGCGACGTGAACTTCGTTTGTCCTGTTATCGACTTTCTCGATGAAATGCTTCAGCTTGAGCTTTTGACAAAAGTGGCCGGAAAACGCTCCAAGGTCTACTTGTACAATTTCGTGCATCGGAGCAGTCAAAATCCGTGGCCTGAATGGATGGGCGTTATGCACGGCTACGAGGTCGAATTCAATTTTGGCATTCCGCTTGACAGACGCCTCAACTACACTAAACTAGAAAAAGAACTAAGTCTTTTGATGATGACGAGATGGGCCAACTTTGCCAAATACGGGTGAGTCAGCAGTTTGCAAATTCAGGCAGTGCAAATTTCTTGGAGTTCCCAGTTTCATTGATTCATTTGGTGGATTTTGGCTCGAAGCTTTCGAAACAGCATTAGGTACAAAAATTACAAAAAGTTCCGAAGTTTCCGGTTCAAAACTCTGGCACTGCGTCTGTTCAATTTCTTTCTCAAATTCGGAGTGGCCATTTCTTTAGTAGAACTCAGGAGTCTTGCAGAAGTCAATAGACCACTTCACTTTTAATTTGTATTACCAACTACTTTTGTGATATCTACAACCTTAAACAAACATGGATGTTGTTGAAGAACTTGATCCAAATGTTGGTTTGCTCCGTTGAAGTAGAATGAACAAGTTTGGAAAGAAAAATTTATGAACGTTTGACTCAGTCATCGAAAAACCGCAAAAACGAAATCCGGCATAACGTTACACGTCACCAAGCTGTAATCTTCATCTGAAAACAAGTGTTTTGCGCTATCCCTGCGAGTATCAAAACAAGCTTTGAATGTTGCTCCAGCAACTCCTTTCACTAAAAAGAAAAAAGGAGTGCGTGATTTTGGTTTCGAGTATGCACTTTTCAACCTATAAGCATTTTACAATCCGTACTTGACACAATGACTGTGACTAAGTAGAGTGTTTCACCTACAGTTTCGCCAACATACAAACGTATCCCATCATATTATATGAGCAAAAGATCAAAATCATGAAATTTTCACTGAGCAGGGTTAACATGAAATCTGCTTTTATGGCCTAAGATTGAGAAGTGGTTGACATGATGGGTATTACCGCCTTTTGCTGCATGCTGTAAAACAATGATTCTAATGGCAGTCCTTTCTTGACGAGCAAGGTGATTTACGTCTTATGCATGTTTCACAGAATTATTGATCCGATCTCAGTTTTTATAAACGGTTTGTTTCCTTTGAAAATATATCAAATCAAGTAAAACCAAAACACTACCTTGAACACCACAAGCTTTTCTTGATTAATTCATGAAATGACTGGACGTTCTGTGGGAAGCCACGCACGCATGTCACAACAAGCTGAATTAAAGGGATCTGTCTTGTGCGGAAAAATTAACTAACATGCGTTGCATCAGTTGTTGCCTGCAATCGCTTATTTTACTGGTGCGAACAAACCGTTGAGCAGCGAATAACCAAACTGTTTTATTTGACTTTGTGTTTTTCTAAATATGCCATATTTCTTGACAGAAATCCCAATGGACCGCCGGATTCTACTTTTGAAAGTTGGCCAACCTATCAATCCTCCACGAAATACATTAATTTGATTGGATACCGCGGAGGTGCAGAGTTAGAAAACATTTCGACGCTGTTTTCACCTGTATTTGCTCACTACAAAAGCCACTGCGCATTTTGGAAAGAGTTTTTTCCTCAAATGGAATCAAACGTTGGTAAGTGAAAGATTACCAGGCATCTTTTTTGTTTCATCGTCAGTGACGTACGCAGAAAATTTTCATAGGGGGGGGTTCATTCAGTGGCGTATGGTGTCACTTGTATTTGGTGTGCGTTGTTTGTGACATCATAATTTGACGTCATATTCATGTTTTCCAAACCAACGTTTTGAAGAAGTTTGCGCTGATCAGTCATAGCAGACAAAATAAAGACAATTATGTTGGATAAAGTGAACTATCGCGGAACACAATCTTAAACATGCGTAGTGGGCGAAAGGTCTGCAAAAAGTGGTGAGATGGTTTCTGGATGCAGACTATAACCCAGATTCCCACCAAAACCTAATTATTTCTTTTGGCCCATTTACAATGTTTCTTGAAATTTGCATGAAAATTAATTTCGTGGTATTTGCATTAAGTCCACAAAGTAACAAGCACAAAGGATGCGAAAACAATTATCCCCTTTGCGCAGGTAATAAAGTTTTTGTAAAATATCAAGCTCAAGGGGGGGTAACCCCACCCACCCTGGCTTACGCCCTTGAGCATCGTAACCAAGCAGCAAATAGTGGAGAAATTACTCTTTGATGTCAAATGATAACGAATTACTTTTTAAAAACAACCCTCTTGACGTGCTGTAGATGATTTTCGCACACATCTCATTCAAACAGTACTTAATTCATATTAATATTTTAAAATGTTTTCTGTTGCTTCCTAATTATTTGCAGAAGTTTTCATATTGTTTTGGACAAGTAAAGTTGTTTCAACCCCTGACTAAACCACGCAAGAGCTTTTTAATGCTATAATACATACTAAGGTTGCTAATGCGTCGCTTGAGTATAAAGAAACTTAACGTGCCATTTAAATATTTAAGAAATTAGAAAGCTTTAGCCTTTGAATAGGAAACGATGAAGGTAAATGTAAGTAGCAAAGTTTCTGCCAAAACACATTATTTCTTCGAAAACTTTCTCACAGTAGATTTACACAAAATGTTTTGGAATTGAACTTTTATGGGAATTGTGTTGTACAATATTTTTGTTGCAGGTTCTGTTCTTTCCGACTGTCCGAAGTCTTTTGGATCAAAAACAACCGAGTATCATTTTAATCTTTTAATGGCTCTGACCATTATAACGTCTTATTTACTGATGCGGAAGCAATAATCTTTCGTCATTTGCTGTATTAAGATTTTTTATTTTGTTTTGCACTTTAAGTATAGGAAAATGCTTTACTTGTACGTATTCGTCGTCACAGTCAAGTTTTCTTCAAAGGTTTATTGGATGACGAAAGCAGGTTCAGAAAAATCAAGTCATATTTAAACATAACCTTTGTGGGTAAATTAAGTCTTAACTTTTTATTTAAAACTGCTGTGACTTCAAAGTTACTCTCGAAGAAAAAACTATACATAAAAAGCATTCTATAAACCAGTTGCTTATGAAGTCTAGTTTAGTTTTCAAATGCAAAATAGGTTAGCCTTGACGTGAGTTTTCAAAATCCGTAAAAGGGTTGTTGCTTGAACGCAATCCGGTTTTGTTTCATTGTTTACAATGTCAACCGCTATAGAAACGATGGCAATCTTGCAAATTACATAAGGCCAACTCACTCATGATTTTTTCGGTTCATGAGCTCACGTAGGAAGTTAGTTTCTCTTACTTCACTGCACCTTGCCAAGAGATGCTGTTATGCGCATAAGATAATGTCAAATGCGTTTGACTGACAACCGATTTCAGGCAAAGTATATCCTGTACTGCTCTATTATTGCGAAAATTATGCTTGTCTATGTGCATGCACTGTATGCTTTAAGTGTCACTTGGAAAAGTTGTTTCGCACGTTTTATCGCAAACCATTACTTGTGCAGAGGGGCCTTGTTTGAAACAACCACTTTAAACAAGCGCCAGAATGCATTTTCTTGTGATTTTGGCATTGACATCATCGTAAGAGGTCCGTTCGACTAGGATTCATTGGAATAATATTGCAACAATCCAATGGTAGGCAACTTACAAAAATTGCATCCGCCTACACAACCCACTGTGCAAAAATCCCAAGTCAAAAGTTTTCGTCTCTGTCTGATATCATGTATGTTTATTTCAACTCTGACGCCTGATGCTTAAAGTGGCTCTTGAATCACGGTCAGACGATTGATTTCTACCGATCAGCCATTTAACCGATCGTTGCCCTCACTTTGTAAAAATCGATGGCTAGCTCTTATGAACCAGATCAATGTAAATCCTTTATCAGTCGCAGCAAAAATGCCCCCATTTTCCCTTAACCTGTCTGAAACTGTCTTGCGCGCCTTTAAATCGACCTGTGCTTTTACAGTTTTGCATTCGTAAGTGTTACGTCATGCTTTCCACACTTACTGTTTGTTTTTGAAAATGCAGTCAACAAACTACCGCTCGCGTTCTTAGCTGATCAGCTCCGGTCGAAGGAAGGGACCACTGAAGTTAGCTAATCAACTTCATGGTTTCTGCAGAGGCGCACTAGAAGGAAGGTTCGTTCTCTGCTAAGTGCTACCGATAAAAGTTATTTTGTCCTAAACGCACTTGCAGATAGGAATCAACGAATGTTTCGGCTTAAAGCTTCTGATTATAATCTTCCATAAGCAATAAGAAGATAACATCTATCCAGAAACACTCGGCTGTATCCGGCAGAAGGTTCATCTTTTCGTCCGGAGCTTTGCTTAATTGCATGCGTTTTAGCGCGAATACACCTCAGACTAACTTATCTCTTCTGCTGCATTTTACAAGACATGCCAGAAAAAAATTGTCGCTTGAACAAATGAGCAGGGAAGACGGTTTTCCAACGTTTTCACTACAAAAGAGTATTTTAACTAGAGTGTGAATCAGATAAAAACAAATAATAATGACATTCGCTGCAAGTGTAAGTTGTTATACCTGCAGTGATGTATCAAGGTAAAGTTGCGTCATGGGACCAACAGACCCTCGGCTCTCCGGAGTGTGTCCAGTACCAGTTATTTCGGGAGTTGCGGCGGATCCAGGAGGCAATTTAGCGCAATTCCCCCAAAAAGACCTGTGTCCCTTTTTTCACTAATTTGGCGTTTCCTTTTTCTTCCAAGTGTGCATCACATAGTTAACAGTGGCAGCCTTTGCAAATTTCCAGGGTAGAAAGCAGGATAACTCGGTAACGGTCTTGTTCGGAACAAAGCGGACAAACTCTTTGACTCTTAACTTTCCTTCGTAAAGAAAACGTACGGATAATATTGTTCTTCGCTGGTGAATTATTCAAGTCATTAACTGTTTTCGAAATCGCTGAGCAATTAACCGTATGACTAAGGCAGTGTGAAAAAAGCGCTCAAAAGTGGTAATGCATTTTGCGGACCGTTTGCATACACCCAGTCACCCAATTCCGAACCTGTATCCGGATCGTCTCAGGAGCGAGATCTACGGATTCTCTGCGTTGCTCACCAAAATCCAAATCAGAGGTGCTGTTGTATTGGATGTCCGAATGTTTACCTTCGGTAGAAAATGCTACCTATGCCTAACCGCAATCTGAGACTGCCACCATCATAAAAATTTCGAGTGCATTACATTCGTTTAATTTGCAAAAGTTCTCTACAGCCAGCGGTTGGACTGTTCGAAATGCTTTATTTGCATTACCAGGTGAAGTCAGGAAAGCAAGCCATTGAGAAAACAGGTTGTGATCAGAAAAGCACACGCTGACTCATTGTTAACAGATTTTTTCAGTGTCTATTCCTGAACACTGAGCAGTTTTCTACAAAGCCGATGACATTCTCTTCCGTCGTGACTGATGATAGTTTTCTTCGTTTTCTCCATTTCGTGAAACCATTCCGTTTAACAAATCAAGTTGACTAAGCGTTCAAAAAATGTAGGCAGCAAATACGGTGAATTGCTTGGTTTGCTACAGAGCGGGGAAAACATGAAAGCTGCTTTTCAAACGACCCTGAGTGCATCAAACGTCTCTTGTACATCTCAAGAAGTCCCTCCCTATGTTGGGAGGATTCGGAACTACGAATCTCTACTCGGAATGCCATGAGTTGAAGTAAAAAAATCGTCAAAACAAGCAACAATTTTTGGGATTTCGAAGGTCGATCGGCAGCTTAGATCTCGCTAAATTGATGTGTCCCGACGCAGTTAATCAACTCAAACGTTAACGTGGTGGGCAAGCCGTCAAGACGTGACCAGCGCGAACCAAAAGCAATACCCTTAAAGATATCCCAAAAACGCCCCTTGTATGTCGAAAAGCTAGAAGACAGCAGCCCACACTAACCTTCAGCAGCAAAAATTGGTAAAACGTCGTAATCTAGGAATATACATCTCAATTATGCAAGTGTCTTTTTTGTCATTCGTTACAAAACAGGAGAGTGCACGTCACTTGTAGTGAAGAGGTTAATTTCCCTAGGATGTGGGAAAAGCCAACAAATGGCCTGAAATTGACAAGTAAATGTATCCTAAAGTGACCGGTAAAAAGTAGTTTATCACTGTTATGCAGAAAAAACGCCACGATGTTTTTCCGACTTTCACACTTCTCGTTCTGTTTTGCCTATCATTTCTACTTTGAGCAACGCTAAACCCTTGGCTCGACATTCCTGACTGGCACTTATTAATTCTACGATAAAGAAGAAAAAGTTGAAGGGATAAATGCTGACAAAGTAACGTGTTATTGCAACAGACAAATTTTGCAAAATTTTTGGAACAAAAATTGATACGCAGTACAACCTTCCACTGAACCGCACGCCGTCTACAGGGTCTCCAGTGGCAAATCTGGGGGTCCCCACAAGGAATGCCAAAGTGTTTTCTTTTCACCCTCAGATCAGTAGCGTAACTGACAGGAGGGCAAGGGGGAGCCGCCCCCTGGAAAGCTAAATATAAAAACTGGGGCCCCTTCAGTTGACATTTTGATATTTCGTATTCTTCAATTTTATTTTGGGTTTTTCGGGGTGTTTTCTTATTTTTTATGTAGTATGGACATCCAAGACATCCAGAGATTCACTATCATTTCTTAACCTTTTTCTGAGTTTTGGCAAGTGTGCCCCCCTACCGTGACCAGTTGGCCCCCTCACCTAAGCTTTTCCCCCCCTGGCTCAAACCTCTAGTTACGCCACTGTCCCAGATGCACAAACAACAACGACTTTGACCGATGACATGACCGCAGACGAGGGGTCACCAAGACAACATCTTGAGGAATAGGGTCCCCGAGGTTGGAAAGATTAAGAACCATTGGTCTAAACGAAGGACAAACAGAAATATTGTAACGTTTAATGGCGTTTATGTAGCCTTTGTTTCATGCTTTGAAAAAAACTGTCATGAACATCTTAAGGGCTATGGTTAAAAGGCCATTTTACAATATGATGCCTGCACTATGGCGGTGGGGTTCACCATAAAATATTGTTTGTTGAACCGTTCTATGGATCGTTTTCTCAGTGAAATCTAGTTTTTTTCGGCGTTGGATATGCGAGGGTACTTCGCTTGGTCCGCTCCAGACGTTTGCTTGCGAAAAATAAACCTGGAAAAATGCAATGCGCTGGAAGTGCTCTGAAGTCTCGCCTGATTTATTCACAGATAAAACTTTGTGCTCAGTGGTTGTAACTGTTTGTAGGTAGTACCTATCAAGCCCTGCTAATGTACGTCATATTTTTAATGCTGCTTGTTTGGAACTTAGTGCGGTAATCTAGAATAACCCTTAAAAGCTTATTTTTTTGACCTAAGATTGCAGAAGTGTTCTTTTCTGGTATAGAAGCAAAAGATAAATAGGTTTTATGACACAATGAATTGGTAGCTGCAGCATGAGGGCTAGGCGTTTTTTTGGAATTCTATTCAAAATTTACTCAGCATCAAGTATTACTTTGCGTAAGACGTAAGTTATGTTCCATGTCATGAAACCTCTGCTATTGATACAATCTATGGGGTCAAATCCTCAACACACAAAATAATTGAAACTGGCTATTCAGTCCTTTCGTTTTTCCTATTCTTTATGTTAACACGCCAAGGCATGCTAACAAGAAAAATATGCATCTTGCTTTTTAATAAAATACATAATAGCTTAGGTTAACTTTGGGTTGACGGTAATGACATTGCACGCTCAAGGATATGGCTCATGAATGCAACTCATACGGTAAACTCTCAAACGAACGACGGGCACAACTGCAACAGTGCGTCCGGGAAGAGCAATTTACTGCAATACTTCGTCTAATCGACCGCCGTGCCCTTTCAAAAATACACTTTACCGAAAATCCATTCCATATCTTGCTTCAAGGCCTATATCACACATCATGGTGTAAACACCACTTTCTTTTTTGCTCCTTCCCTCAGTGATTCACCCAGAGGCCAAGTCTTCATCCATTGATCTAAGTAACCAAGTTAGACTAATGGACTAAATTTGTTTTGAAGGACGATATACATTAATATCTCAAGTCAAGTATGTACTTTGCACGACGGGTGTAAGCAAGGAATCGCTCAGCAAATTTTTAATAGGTAATCGATTTCACGTAAAATTACACATCCTCAGTCCTGAAAATTGCGAGCAAAGTTTACGGGTGAAAAGTTGAAAGGCTGAAGTAACAGCAGAGAAAAAACAAACTCAAGACTACAATAAGCTTTTCTCTGGCTTCAGCACATTTCAAACATTTCAGGAAAGCATGGCGCGTCGAGATTAATCTCCCTGTCGGCGACACTTAAAAGCACTAGTGTTTCTGCTCTTTTCAGATCAGACAAAAGCTGTCAGTCTTACATTTGAAACGTCTTGTTTTTGCTGAAGTGAGACATTTACAACAAGTTTTGAAACGACTGAAAAAGGGGTGAAAGTGTTTTCGATCACCACAAAAGACTGTAAGCCAGTAGTTACAATATACAAAGTCTTTTGTGAACTTAAAACACAATCTTTAATTTTCAGATTGAAGTTTATTGACATCATCAAACTCGTATCTTTCAAGGAAAAAGCACGATGAGACGTAACTTTAACAGTAAAGCAAAAAAGAATTACTGTATAATGTTTTTGCCAAGCTGCGACAAAATTCATTAAAAACTGTATGCAAGTGTGGGAGGCTGCAAATGCCTTTAGGTCAATTATAGAGTTGTCCTGATACTATTTATTCCATTTTAGAAGTGCTTTGTTCCAATGTCTGTTTCCCTCAGTTGTCCTGTTGTTCCGAACGAAATCCGTTGTCCTCTGAGCAAAAGAAAATGCTTAAAGAAAGATTTTTAGATTCTGAGAACTTTTAAAGAAAACAATATCACAGCCATTTATTGATATCTCCGTAACATATTTCACATCTTCGTAACAGATTTATTTACAACTTGACGTGTCCCTCTTGATACGAAGATTTAATCCCCCTGAAATTTAACGCCATATTCGATTTGGGTCTCCAAGGCAGTGACGGATTTACGCATAGGCCAAATAGGCCATGGCCTACGACCCTGCGCTTTTTGGGGCCTCGCGCAGCTCCTTCCTTTGACGACTCATTCTTAAATTAACATTTGTGAAACTGCGCAGAGGCACAACTTCACAATTTACTTTGAAACGAGCGAAAATGCAAATGTCTAGAGTCCAGACTCTTATCAGTACAATAACAACACGTAATATTTTGGCTATGCAATGTAACAATTACAATACTGCTTTTCATCGGATTTCTGCAGTGTCTGGCGGCCTTGGTTTGCTGCGAGCTTTTTGTCAGTGCTGATCGCATCGATAACTAGACGATATTTTCGAGGGCGTCAACAAGGTCCCGCATGAAAATGTATTTATCCGAAAAATAAATCTACAAAAAACGCTAGAAATCACTGAAATTTTACGAAATATAACTTCTGAATTAGTTCCAAAAAAATCGCATTGCCATTTGTTCTTGAGAAGAATGTAGGAAAGTCTTTAATTTCTGTTGAAGATCTAAGGCAGGGTTTCTCAAACGGGGCCCTCGGCCCCCCTTGGGGGCCACGGAAGAGATTCTCTGGGGGCCACGAGCAGAGGCCTGCGCTAGGTAGGTTTGCCGTGATATTACATAACCCAACTATCACGATATATTAAGTATTCGCCAGTAAAACACAAATTTGTAGTTTTCATTATGACGTCGTAGACCACTCTTGTGACGTTCGGTGACGCAATTTTCTGGAACATTCTTGAATTATCCGGTACATCGTAGCTTTGTTTAAATCTGTCGCATTACATAACTAAAATGATAAAGTCTCTATAAATTGTAATGGAATCTTGTGATAGCAAGTTGCAGATTGTGACGTAATCCTGGTTACAACTTTAAGAACGCCTGATCTAAAGCAATCGTAGAACCAAAGTCGGCACCACAAAGTATGGATTTTTGAGGGGGCACTACAGTACTACACATAAAAGGGCATGTTTTCACGCTTTTCAGACAAACGTACAAATAGGCCACACCTGCGTGGGGCCCCAAAAACTAAGATGGCCCAGGGCCCCGCGCTCCCTAAATCCGTCCCTGCTCCAACAAATTGAGCAATATTCGTTTGTTTTGTGCAAGGCCCGTGACAGTTTAAAGACTGTGCAAATGATTTATGCCGAGTGAAGGTGTAAGCTAATTAGACGCCTCGGATGAAGTTCTGTAATAAGCCTTCAAGACGGTTGTATCCACAACAATATCACGTGGAGTTTGCGTGGGACAGCATCATGTAAAAGACCAAATACGTTGTTTGATAATTGTCCCATAAGATTGCTTTACAAGAAAAAGATGTAAGGGTTCAAATGTAAGAGCGAAGAGTCAATAGAATACGAAAGTTTGCCTTAAAGAAATCTTTGAATGAAACGTCACTGCTAATTTTGCGAAGCAAAAATAGATTTTTTAAGGGATTTTCACAGCCAAGGTAGTGATTGTTTTCAGTTGCTCCATCAGGAGAGAAATTTTACCAAGGGGTTACAATAATAATATCGGTCACCCTAGCTTCTGGGGTCCTCGCTGAAAATTGTATAGTCCGTTTGTATAGCATTCGCAATATTGATAAAACAGCCGCCATGCTAAGATTTGCAATATAGCTGCTAGCGCTGCACTTGGAGAAAGCGACAATCAATTATGGCCTTGATATACGATGTACCTCTTGTACCCCCTCTCGTAGGCTCTGCTCCTCATATGCAAAAGTAAAAAATGGCGAAAAAGAACTTTGGTTTGTTCTTTTGATCTATTCCCTACATTTAGCCAAGTGTTCAGTTTTCGTGAACATGGATCTACAACCAAACAGCACAAAAAACACTCACCAAGGCTTTGCTTCAATTTTGGAAATTTTATTTTCCAAAAAGAGCATTGAGTTTGATAACGCGGAAAAGCAGAAGACAGTGAAAAATTGCTTTCCAGACTCTCCAATTGTTTATGGCCCAAAACATTGATGGTTTTTGAATAAAAGTTGAATTTAAGCCATGGACCCGACGTTCCTTCAGGTCCGTTCGGATTTCTATGCGAAAAACAAAAAATTAGTTGCTAAAATCTTGTACTTTTCCAAAACCCGAAAAAAACTTGAAACATTTCTACGCAGCCTTCCATATATCCATTACCGATAAACATAAAACGAATGGTGCCAAAATCTGTCTGCTTTCTGTAAATGGTCAAATAACTTCAGGAAACAATGTTTCCATTTCTGTTACTAAGCGAAACCATCTTGTTTTCATATATTAGCAATCGCTTGCCATAGTCCAGTGACGGCATGACTCGACTCGTGTCACGATTTTTAATGACAAAAGTCACGTTAAGAAACGTTGTTGTGATGACTCGACTTAAGTCATGACTCTTAAGTCACATGGAATGAATCGAGACTCGAGTCACAGTCATTTTTACAAAATTCCCAAACGTCTTATTGACAATGAGTTAGTTAGCGCACGAAGAAATGAGCTTTTCTCGCTTCAGTGACGCATGCTTAATATTGGCGCAAAATTTATGTTGTTTGTGACTATGTCTACTGGTGGTATTGTAGCGGCTGTACACAGTACAACACAGTGGCTTGTGTTGTTGAACGTCGACTGTCCTTGCGACACAATACCGTTTGTGCGCGCCGTATGCACGTCTCACAATCGGTATACGTGTGTGCGTGCGCCTGGCAACGTGAGGGTTTTTGTCTAACACCTCGTGTTCCTCTCCTTGCCGAAATCCAGCCTTTTCGTTTTTCTGCTCTGAGACGCAAGCTACGCGGTATTCACCAAGGAGAACCTTTTTGTCACCGTGTTACTGACGTGCTGTTCAAATAAAACGAACGCAGCAACAAACAAGCACAAGGAGACTGGCTCGTAGATAATCTCCGCATAATAGGTTCCCAACCGGGAATCCCTCAGAGATGAATGGATTCATGTTTTTCAAATCCAAATCCGATCCATAAATATCATTTCAAAATTCAATCCAGATCCGAAAACTGACAGTTTAAAATCCAACTCCTGCTTAAATCTCATATCATTGTTGTTAAACTGCAACCAACCAAGAACCCTGCAAATGTAATGTAACTCAAGATTAAAAAACAAAAACACAGAGTAGAAGCTACAGTAATTCCAGTTAACTTATGTTTTAGTTTTGGCTCACAAAACCATAACAGTTGATACATCAAAACTTTCAAGGTAATCACTATTAGCAGCAATGAGAAGCTCAGTTATAGAGTGTAAGATATCAAACCAGAAAGGTTTACAGGCATGCAGTAAAGCGTCTCATTAGCACTGGGCTGCACGTAAATAGTGACGAATTGTCCTAAATGTCGCTAGGTAGCAGATATTACTGTAGGTGCAACAACCATTGGTCAAGAAAAGAAACCAGATCATTCAAAGTCCCATCAACTGCCTAACCTTGGTGACATGATACATCAGTGAGCAAACTTGTATCACTGCTCGTAGTCAAGGACGAAGATTTAAACAAAACGATGTACAATCTCGATGGGCGTGCGAAATTCCACTGAACCAAATTTCACGGATTAAATACCTTAATCTGCAGTCCCGACTATTATCTGAAAGTTACGAAGTTTATAACAAACTTATTAAATCCAAATCTGGTTAAACAGAAATCATAAAATCCAAGTCCTAAAGAAACTAAAATATGGCAGGAATTAAATCCAAATCCTTGTTTATCTCTGGAATCCTTACATAAATTGTTCCCAAACCAGGAATCGATGCATAAACCATACAATGTTATGCTAGTTTTCTGTGGTAGAGCTGAGATTTTGATTTTCGCCGTGGAGGCCAGCAGCGCACAATACATTGGACACATTACGGTCGTTCAGTGTAGTATTTACATATCTTGATCGTGGCAATCGGCCTCATACTTTTACTTAGGGTCTTATTGGGCTATGTGAAAGACAAGGAGGTATGCTTGTTGCGGAAGAGTTAGGGTTTAGGCTACTGAGAGTGAATTAGAGAAGTGAAATATAAGCGAACACAATAACATAGGGAAAATACTTAACTTTATTTGACTCGACATTGACTCAAGCTTGCAAATTAATGACCACATTTTTGTGACTCGATTCTGACTCGACCAATTCTTGACTCCACACGAAAAAATCTTATAGATGACTCTGACTCGACTCTATTCGAAGGACTTGTGACTCAACTCGTGACTTGACAAATATGACCCGGCTGCATTACTGCCACAGTCAGTATACTTTGCTTTTCGTGTAACACTGTAATGTACATACAACATTGAGCAGGTACTTGAAATGAGGTAAATACAAATTTAGTTTGGACAATGCAGCATGCAAATCGCAACCTCACAATTTTCAATTAATAACATTTGTTTTCGCAGAAATAAGCAGAAGAACATATGATATAGTTGTGCAAAGATGGGATTTGATCAAAAGTGGGATTTGACTCACCCGTGCTTGGCAAAGTTGGCCCATCTCATCATCATTAACAAGCTTAGATCTTTTTCATAAGTTGTGTAGTTCAACTTATTGTTCAGCGGAAGACCAAAGACAAATTCGATTTCGAATTGATGCATGACGCCCATCCAATGTGGCCACGGATTTTGACTGCTGCGGTGTGCAAAGTTGTACAAACATGTTTTCGAGTCCTGTCCACCACCGGAGTGACTGACAATCTCGTCGAGTAACTCCACGGTTGGACAATTAAAGTTAAGATCACCTACTATGTCGTCGAGCAAGTTTCTGTAAAACGATTCGGGAGTTGAGCTGTCTCGCAAAGGAACGACAGGAATGGTTAGGTTAGCATATGTATCGTTGGGGCCAATGCCGTTTGTTTGTGCAAACTCTATAGCTCGAGTAAGAGTTTCCAGTGCGCTGTCGGACTTGAGGTCAGTCACAGACTTTAGCGCCCGTTTCATACCGGCTTTGAACTGGTCTCGGTTGATGTTGCTTTCAGTTCTCGGATCAAATCCAGGAGAACCGTAGATTAGGAAAAGATAGCCTTCGTTCAAATTGAACCCTGTCAGAACATTGAATGAATGGTTTGTTTCTTTCAGAAGCTGACGAGGATGGTCAGTTAGGAAGTGACCATCAATCACAGGTGCATTCGCATACTGAACTGTTCCCCAGTCTTCCGATGCGATTTCCACGTCAACCAGTTGTTGAGGATTTACTTCACGGAGGCAAGAAATGTCAATGGCTTGTTGCACTGTCGCTTCATTGTCAAGATCTGTAGAAAAAGAAATTGCTGACAAGTTGCACACCAAACCAACAGAAAGAATCGACAAGCTAAGGACATTGCAACAAATTATGTGGTGCGAAGATTATTCGTGTCAATCGTAACCAATGAAGAAAACATGCAGTTTGTTTAGAAACTCTTATTTGCGTAAAATCTGCTGCAAACCGCTGATACTGATTTGGGGTTACTCAACTATGCGATGTGCGGTTCTCATTTTCTTGCAGCCGAGCATAGGCATAGCCAGGGGGGCCTAGGTGCTATGCCCCCCCAAATTTTTAGGACACATATCATTTTGTGCTTTGAGAGGCGGTATCCCAAACAAAACGGTGTTATTCGTCTGAAATCAAACACTGTGGCCCTCCTAAATTTTGTTGGCCACCCTAAATTTTTGGGCTGGCTGCGGTACTGCAGCCGAGGTCGATCGGCGTTCAACTCTTAACTCGCTTCCGTGTCATGTTAATTCTTGATATTCCTGCGGGGAACAAAGAGCTGCTTTCCCGCTACCCTCCTCAGAAGAAATGCGGGCATGAAAATGAATTAATGTATAGAACAAGATTTAAAGAACCCAACAGGAAAGTTTGCAATATACATGATACTTGGAACAGAGTCTGATGTCAAGCCTGAGGACTTTCATCTTTCGCAGACTTTTCATGTTGGCCATGATAACTAATATAAGACGAAGTCACTATATTCAATTCGGTGATATTAATCGATATTTTCATCAAATGCAGTTTAGGCTGAGGTCCACATGATTATCACAGAAAACCGTTGATAAATCGAAACAACCTTTGGGCTTTAGGAGTCAATCACTGGGACTTGCCTTCTTGTTGTAATGGATCTTTAAAAATACTACAAGACTTTTAATTCATGAATGATTTCAAAAGATCACTGCTTTCAACCAAGGTGCATAAATACCTCCACTGATTAGATCTTTTTGCCAATATCATGATCAACACAAACGGTTGATGATACGCCACCTGCTGTGCTTTCGCTTGTTTTGTTGAAAGTACACCCGAAGTAGTGTGCGAGGTAGAATGCTCGTCGGCGTCCTACTTCTTATGGCAAAATCATCGAAGGGTAAAGTGGCGATCCACTTTGCAGAATCACATTCCTTCCGGGAACCCGAGTAAAAACAAAAGTTCACGAAACGTTTCTTGTTTTGCAGTGTGCTCGAAAAACGTATCTAAACTTGCTGCATCATCACTAAGATTTCATTTATATCAGTATATATGTGTGCTTATTGCCTCAAAAGTATTCGTTTCCATTGAGGTATGCTCGATAAGTGTGTTTTAGGTAACAGAAAATTACCCAACAAAAGTAAATCCACAACAACTGAAGACATTGTTTTATATTGGGAACACACTAACAACGTGGACAAACTAGGACACTCTTGCATGGTTTGTACCAAAGAGTGTGAAGAAAATGTTACCAATGCACAACGCTTTTTTCCGACACACAATCAGGGACGCCGGAGCGGCAGCAGGGCACGGGAACAGTGAAAAAGGCAAAGGCAACTTCTAAAAACTAAAAAAGTAACCAATCTGCTTGTTTCTTTCCAAAATAATCTCCATTTGACAAAAGACAAAATTTTTCAACTGGAAGACTTTTATGAAAATTCCATACAGCTAGTGAACAGGAGTATATTTGTTGTTAGAAAAACAACCAAAAAGACAGAAGCTGTTTCACTTCTTTCTGCTCTCAGCATAATAAAAGTAAATATGGCTGGTCTACATCCTGTTGTGATGAACGAACAAGATAGCTGGAGTGTGTGGATGATTTTTGTCGCCATGCGCATTGTTCAGTTTTTACGCACCACAAGTTAAAAATTGTTTAGTTGAGGTCAGTGCGAAACCGCAGTCATGATTGTGATGACTGTCTCATTTAGATGTTCCGCAACAGTTATTTATGGCTTCCAAAATAATAACACAGAAATTATAGAAATTCATTTTCAAATATCCGGATAGGCGAAAAGCTGCAATTGTTTTATTTCAAGTCGAACTTGATGGACCATGAAATAACCATGTCACACACTTTGTAAACAAGGTAACTCCATCTAAGTTGATCCTTTTTGAAAGGGCAGGGAGGGCAAGGCCCCCGTCAACCCCCGCTCTCCAGCGTTAATGCATACAACCGTAAGCAAAGGGAAGTGCAAAAGGAATTTTTGCCAAACATTTCCCCCAAAGGTTATTGCTTAGCTTAAATTTTATTTATTTTTATTTTTCTGCCAATGATGACGACACCTATTTAGGAGAATGGTCTTGATCCGATCTGATTTTAGATCAAATCAAGTGAATGTATTCAAAAAAGTATAAACTCAGTTACAAAAAGAATTACAGTACAAAAGTAGGATACAAATTGAAAATTGGTTATTTACCAGATAAGGTTTACATCCAACATCCAAGCTTAATTTTGAAAGAGTGAATGTTATTTCTTGATAATTCAAGACAAAAAATTGCGTCAAGCAAGTATTATTGTAATTTTTTTATCTGTTTCAAAATTAAACAAAAATAGATCTGTTGAACAAAAGTTAAAGAACAGTTTGCATGTGGTCAAGCATAGACCCTAAAAATGCAAACTACAACAATATGGTGAGCATTGAGTTAAATGAGTGTGACGTTTCGTTATTTTTCATTTATAGGAACGCAATAAGTAAAAGCTTGAAAAGCCTTTTAACACACAATTTTTTGGAACAGACATATTCTTAGCTTCCAAAACGAATGTATATTTAAGCATTTGAAGCCAATTCTGTTTTCTTTTAACGATTAAATTTTTTTACAATAAGTTTTTTGATTAGACATTTTTCCTTGAAATAATTTGTTTAGGAGTATATGGAAAATACACATCTTCAAAATTAACCAGCATTGGCTATCTATATAATCATCCCACCTAAATAAACCACGTGACAGCGGTGAAAACAAGTGAAGCGAAGCACTCATAGATCCGGCGCTTTCCCCGAACAGAGTAACTTTTGTCGGATCTCCGCCGAAGGAACGGATGTTATCACGAACCCACTGAAGGGCTAGTACTTGATCCAGCATTCCTGCATTTCCTGGGATTTCTGGCTGATCTGCAGCAAGGAAGCCTAGCGCCGCCACTCGATAGTTCATGGAGACAACCACCACCTGAAAAGAAAACCAACGGCACAAACAAATGCAAGAATAAAAATGGCTGAGCGCATTGTAAAAAAACAAAACAAACAGGTATCATGCAGCAGGGCGCATTTCATTTTGTTGAACATGATTTACAGAAAATTTGCGAACAAACTAAGATCAAGAAAAGCAAAGTACAATGCACATGAATTTGAAGTGGCCCGATTCAATATTCCGTGCTAGCACCAATGCTTTATTGTATAATTGCACAAGAGGAAGGATGGATCTAAATGCGCGATGTTTTGATGAAAGGTTTCTCCTGTCTGGCAGAGGTGATTGGATTCACTTTCTTGACCCCTGCTCCTGTTCCAAATAAGTGACTCTAGCTCCTGCTCTGGGACTCCTTGAAAATTTACACCCTGACTCCTGTTTGCACTCCGAAAACTTGAAGGTAGTGTCTATTTTGTCTCATGAGGCAAAAATACTCCAGGAGTTATTTTGCCTTTAGATGAACACGATTGATTGAAGTGGTGACATGAACAGTTCAGAACGTATGACCTGCTTAGTTGACCGTGACATCTGTATCGGCACAGTCCGATGGACTAGTGTTGTCCAGTGCCGGATTAACAATCGTAGAAAATGTAGCATTTACTACGGGCCCCGCGCTTTTCGGGCCCCCGCGGTCCTTTGTGTTAAATTTGTTTTTTATTATATGTAAGAGTGGATATTAGAATTTAGGTGGGTGAATTTTTCAGTAGGTGGCCGAGACAAACTCTCAGAAAGGGGGCCCCAGATTTTGCACAAGTTATACAGATACTTTATTCGCTGAAAACAAGTTAAATTTTTTTGTCTGGGAATTAGCTTCTGCGTGAAAGTCTATTTCATGTTGTCAATAGTTTAAAGTCAGTTGGTTTTAAATTGTTCTTTTTCTGCACTTTAAACTTGTTGAGTGGCCCCTTTTGGCACATTTGCACATAATTTTTGTTTTAATTTGACAAATATATGACTTGTTTTAGAGCTTAATGTATACCTCTAGACAGATTAATAAGCCTTTTAACACAGCAATGCAAAAATCTTCAAAGGGGGTCTCAAGGCGATCGTCTCATTCGCCTTTCCTAATATCTACCCCTGATTATTATATGTGTAGAATTGTTCCAGTGCAAGGAGTCGCTATTTTATTAAATTTTCCATAAGCAATTGAGCGAAAGTTTTTAAATGAATGCTTTAACATTTAACTTTTGCGATTTGAAAATTAAACTATTTTACATTTATTTGCAAAATAATTGGAATGTTTAGGAATAGCCTGAAGCAAGCTGCATTTCTGCTGACTTGGCTGAAACTACACTGCTGTTTTTGCATTTTAAAAATACACGCACTGTTGTCTTGTACATATCACTAAAAAAAAAATTGTGAATACCGCTTAAATCAAGATACAGTGCAGACGTAAAACTTCCAGTAACTGACATATCCACAAAATCAAAAAAACCCAAACTCTTCCTGTGACACAGCAATCAAGCATTGGCTATGTGCCAGACAGAACTGAGCCTGCCACTCTGCCACCGTCCCTAATTTTCAGCAGCTTGCACTGAATCGTTTGCTAGTCAATTTAACCAAGAGAATAGAGCCATAACATCACTCAAACAATTAACATGCCAAAGTAACCTTTAATTTAATAAAAGCTAATCTACTTCGGCTCCTGAAAAAACTGAAAAATTCACTTATGCTATAGCTCCGGGTCTGGTTTTTACTCCAAATTCCAAATCCGGAACTAGCTCCTTCTCCGGCAAAAATTGTAGACTCCGGCCTAAATCCACTCCTGGTCTGCGATCACCTCTGCTGTCTAGACATATAAGCATTGCTAGTAAATATTTTTTCCTTAGCATATTTTATTCTATAAGTCATGCTTTTGCTCATTTTATAATGACAAAAAAATCCATATTTGGTATGAATCCAAATACCATTTTGTCTTGCTTTTTTACATCACGTAGACGTAGATAGTGTAGCTAAATATGTTGATCGCTTCTTAGTGTTGCTGAAGGGATTATACATGTCCTAGAAATAGTTCCATTGTAGAAACCAAAATGATAAGTAGATGGTTGACTACAATTTGTAGGGAATGAACCATCATTTGGGAAATGATTGGTGGTTGAAATTACGAAACCTTGTCAACTCTTTACTCCGCCGCGATTATGACATTGCCAGTTCCTACCATAGGCGTAGCCAGGGGGGCCAAAGAGGCCATATCCCCCCAAATGTTTAGAAAATATTGTCATTTTGTGCTTTAAGAGGCGTTTTTCTAAGCAAAATAGTGTTATTCGCCTAAAATCAAACATTTTGGCCCCCCAAATTTTTGGGCTGGCTACGCCACTGGTTCCTACGTACTGGTGCACACGGAATTTATGAATATTAAGCGAAAGTTATCTCACAACGGGGACCCCTACGTTTTTTGGACCGTTGCATTCAGCAATTCTCAAACAGAAAACACTGTGTCACATGACAACGTGGCTCACCGGCAGAACCCTCTCCTTCATCCAAATATGTTTCATTACAATTACCGTATTTGGGTTCATTATTTAACAACATACGGCAGGAACTCAGCAGTTTTATAAGACACAAGGCTGCAGTGAACGTGAAGCTGCGTTGTTTTTAAAACACCCGAAAGCTGGTTCTCGGTTAAGGACCAGCAAACTAACCGTTTTAATGTTGTGTACAGGCTTACGTGCTCACACGGTGGCTCCAACATCAGGAAAACGCAACGCAATTTGATAAATCGTATGGAAAATCGTGCACCGAACTTCACCAAGCTCTTCAGTCTGCAGATACTTGCAAGCCAACCCAGACCATCGGGTTGACTTTCACAACCCCGAGGTCATTAGTAGTGACAACAATTGGCGGCGGCTGCAGATTCATGAATCTTTACTGATTCAAGAACACAAACCAGAGCTGAATGCAAACATCCCATTGATGCCTCTATGCATTTTTAATTTGTAACAGAGCTTCATGCCTCACCCATGGCGTCACGCGCCATCACCATCAGCACGTATCCAGCTGAGTCATGTATCTACGTATGCTTCGCGCCATTACGTCACTACCGAAACAGCCCTTCACGTTTTTCATTTTTCACAGCGCTTTTCTCCTGACTGGCCATAAGAACTTGCAGCATGATCACTGCAGTTTAATTTGCAATGCCCTGATGATGATAACAGGAGTTATCGAAACGTTTGCAATGTCGTTGATATCGTTTTCATTGGCCGTGATTTTCAATACAAGGTTATTTAACACTTCCGCTTTTCGTGTACCAAATAACACTTTTTGACCCCAAAATTTTCGTTTGGCCCTTTGGCTCTTTTTTGGCCGTTTTCCAAGTAAGTAAGTTTTATTTCCTTACCAAAATTAGATCTGGCCACCCTGGGTCCTGTCTGATAAACCACTTTTTTGACTAATGGATTGCAGATTTTGATCAAATTATTTAAAAGTTTAAGGCTTTCGATTACAAAACTTTGTTAAGAACCTTAGTTCTAAGCTCAGTAGACTAACTGTTACTTGCTACAATTGTAGAGATAGCAGTGAGAACTGTTGCGTTATTGAACTTAGTCTATGGAAGAAATCGTTTCTCAGCAAAGAATCAGACACTAAGATCTTACAGAGTATATATTTCGCCTGCGAAGTAGGCATCTTCAGCCCTTATTCAAATAGAACCTGAACTTACTGTTTTTATTTGGTCAGGTGTGTTTCTTTCCCAAGATACACGTGTTTGTTTACTTTATTCAGATTGTTGTTGATCCTTTAGCACTTATCGATGATAAGAAATTGATTTCGGTTCATGGCTACACAGGGAAATTAAGTCAGTCTCTTACTATTTTTCATCATATGTTGAGCTCGAATTGTGATTGAGGAGCATTCCCATTTAATAAATTACTACATACCCGTTTGGGTTCATTTGACTTTGTAACTGCTGTTAAAATTGGAAAAAATAGTTGGCCCTTTCATTGGCCCCTTGCGTTAGAGTTTGACTCTTTGTTGGCGCTTTTCTGGAGTAGATTTGGCTCCTTGGAAAAAAATAGATCCGGCAACATAGGCGTAGCCAGGGGGGACCAGAGAGGCCATGCCCCCCAAATTTTTGGAAAACATAGTCATTTTGGGCTTTGAGGGGCGTTTTTCCAAACAAAATAGTGCTATTCGCCTAAAATCAAACATTTTGGCCCCCCCAAATTTTTGGGCTGGCTACGCCACTGTCCGGCAACCCTGCCAATTACAGTTACTATAAGACGGCCACTGGTTAGAGGCAATATTGAGTGGTGCGTCCACTGTACAGATGTTGGGCCTTGGGCATCTCTGTGCTCTAAACAGTGTAAAACATAAAGCGGGTGTAGGACATACTACCTGGCTGTCCGTATAATCTACAGTTAATATCTCTCAATCCGTTTGAAAACATAAGTATTGCTTCTAAATAAAAGGAACTTCTAAGTAGAAAGAAGATACAGCAAATTTTAGCTTACAGAAGGGAGAACGTCACTGGCGTAATTACGCGCCACGTCCAGTGCAGAAAAGCATTGCTTCGTTCCTCCAAAAATTCCATAATTTACGTACACACGTAAAAGCGATTTCAGCGCTTCTATTCCTACTCTAGTCCAACACTCCCGCTAACAGTGACATGTAACAGTGAGTTCACTGCTCTTTTATGGGTAGTATCGACAAATGACACGCCCAAAAAGCGAGTGGCGTTATTATCGGTTTGCAATTTTTTATTTCGCAATTTGACCGGGATTCTAGATTACCAGCTTCGATGGCGCGTTTTCTATCTCACGAGGACACTTAGCCGGTCAAATTTCTTGAAGCAATGAACAAAATGTTTAGAATTTCTAGTCTATTTTTTGCCATATTCTCATTTTAAAAGAGATTGTTGCTTTGCCTGCATCCAATTACACTTTGAAATGATCAACCAAAATTCCCATCCAGCTTTGTGATCAGTTGTAACACAACCACGTAACTAGAAGTTAGAGTTAGTCAGAAGTTCCGTGATTCAGTTTTGATACTTTTGCAATAATCTAAGCTTATATTTCGAAACATAAGCAAATTGTGTTTTTATTGATATAATCGCCTTTTGGGATTCAACCAATACGTGAAAAACATGTGCAGGCACTCGAACCTCATGTATGCAAACATCTTCAGGCGTTTACATGTTTGTTTAGCTGTAGAATGGAAATTGAGAAGATCATCGAGGAGTCCTTATCTGCCTTCCATAAACAAGGCGAGGTAGGTTATTACATGACGAACGGTAAACCAAATAAAAAATCAACACCTTCTGTAAAAAAAACATCAGAAGTGAAAAAACAATAAACTAAACTGCAACAAAAAATAAGCATTTTTTGGGAAAAGGTTTCCTATTTTTCGATTTGAAAAGTGAAATTCATCAATTAAAATAAATGTTTCCAAAAACAAAATGTTTTTAAAAAGATTTATTAGCTTTAGAAGCATTCTTTTTGTGAAAATATATTTTAAGTGTTGCTTATAAATGCAACAAAATTTTTACAAGGGCAAACGGCCCACCATAAATATCTGCAATATCTTGTTTCTGTTAGAGTAGTTTGTGCTGTTTTATGTGTTGCCATAGTTTCATGCTGTAATGTTACGCTGTATACCACACTCATGCTAAATGTTTCAACTGTAGGTACGAGGGTATTTTCAAACGTGAAAATTATCCGTCATAATTTGCGTAAACGATAAAGCAAAATCTATGCCATAGTGCAAAATACAGCTTTAAAGAACGTTAATCTTTCCTGCCTGCTGTCAGAGTTAAATCGTTTCTAATGTGATAGCCATATGCTTTGTTTTACAAATGTTAGAGTGTAGCATGAATGCATGATTTAGTGAAACCGCAGTTACCAGTGAACATCGTAAACTGTCTCAAAAAAACAGCAAAATAGAAAATTGCAAAGTTGTGAATACAGTAATAAACACAACGTGAGATTTTTTCCTTGTTTTATAATAATTGTACCTGCTGCGTGGCAGCCAACCATCTCCCATCGTAAACATCTAGGGATGAAGAGCCACTGTAGTAACCACCTCCATAAATCCACACCATCACAGCAAGTTCACTGTTGTTGTTTTTTTCTGGCGCCCACACATTAAGATTCAAACAGTCCTCACTCTTTTCTGTCTTGGCAATCCACATGTCGGTGCCCTTAAAACCTACGTATAACGTATCGAGTTCACGGCAAGTACTGCCAGTGCTTTTAGTTTGCAGAATGCCAGAATATCATCTGATGAGGAAGATTTGTTAGCTTTGAATTTTGATTGCAGGTTTGGGTTCTCCCATAGCAATCTGCCTTTAAGAGAAAAAATGAGGACATGGCAAAATGAGGTGCAGTGAAAGTAAAAGAGTTAATTTAGCAAAAATTTGCCAAAAGAGAGTAATAATGGTGGTAATTCTCCAGACTGTGCGCAGAATCAGTCCAAAAACGTAGAAACTTGCAAATATGCTTCTAGCTATGCCAGGGGTTCTTAAAGGGGGTATTGAGATTGACTGTTGGGGGTATTCAACCGTTTTGGGAAGTGAAATTTAAATCCGGCTTCAAGCCCTCTTTCTGAGAACTTGGTCTTGCTTCCACCCAAATTGATTTTGACTTGATACCCGCTACCTTTGCAGCGAATCCTCGATTGTTTTGTTTCTTACAATTTTTTGTTAGTAAACCTTGTTGAAAAAGGGTATCACATTGACGAAAAGTTGACTTAGGGGTACTGAGGCGTTCAAACTTCAAGAACCACTGGGTTATGCTAAGGCCGTTTCACATCACTGACATAACTTAGTTTTCAGGGTTGGCTTCGTGATTTTGTGGAGTTAAAAACTCGCTATAAATTGCCGTGAAATTGAGCAAAACAATTTTGTTTTATTGGAAGAGTAAAACTGAACGCGTTTATTTCAGTTTCCGAAACACTGTTAAGTTTTTAACTTCAGCCCAATCATCGTTTGCAGATAATGATATCAGGTCCACTGCATAAAGAATTTCAACTCTGAATCCAATCGGATCACCTTTGGGTCCAATATACTGGGCAGGGCTGTGACCAGCGGAGCGAAACCCCCTGGAAATTTGTCACACAAGACCAAAACAGGCTTATAAATAAATGACATGTAATAAAAGGCTTATAAATAAACACCAAAACAGGCTTATAAATGACATGCCAGCAAACAGATTTTATTGGTGACCTGTCATCGGAGAGTTTTTTTTCAATTCAACAACTCTATAAATTGAGTCTGAATAAACTTGTTCCATTTTTATATAGTCAAACTTCCTCACTCTCTACAATGGTCTCACCTTTTTTGTACCAGTCAAAATATGTATCTTTCCATTGATAGCACGAAAATCCATCTTCCAGAGTGTCCCGCGTACTAGTTCATGGTTCTACGGCTCTTGGAGCTTTGAAACGGTTCTCGCCAACAGGTGCTTGACCGTACTGTACACCACGAAATCTTGAAACACGTTTACCAGGCAAAACCTCGACCACCTCTCCTCTTATTTGGCCACTCTGGATCTGAACAGTGACGAAATCGTTGCCAGTTTGACTCTCGTCTTGGTTTCCCTCAACGGCATAGCACATGATAACTACCAGCTCTGAAAGCACAAAAATTTTTCTTAAATTGTGCATGTTGGCTTAACGTGCGAATCAGTTGGTGCTATAACAAAAAATAAAGTCTTTTTGTCTTCAAATGAAACGGCAATAAAACATATTCTGGAAAAGAATTCGAAACTTGAGATTCAAATCACTGCTTTCCTGAAGTAACCACCTGCCAGGAGCAGTGCACCCCGCCAGTCACTAAATCAATTTCTTTCAGCACGGATCTGACGAATCCTTTGAAACAAGCGTTGGCAAACAGGGTTGAGGCCCGGTGCTGGACCATGATGACATTGTCACCGGGCCTTACGGAACCAAAGCCAAGTTGGTCCAAAAGTGACTGGAGCGACTACATAAGGAACACACTGCGGGTGCCATTGACTACCATAATCCCTACCGCTCGGCATCTTATTGTATCTTATTGTAGCATCTTATTGAGCATCTTACTGTAGCAAAGCAAGCCCGGATGTCTCACTGAAACATTTACTTGGTGTCCTACGAGTTGTATTAAATTTACACGTGCCAAACATTAATTATTTTACTGAGGGCTGGTCCTCAAAACAATACGTTTCAACAGAGAACAGTGTTGCCAACCTTGCGGTTTTCCAGTGAATTTTGGCTTGTTTTTTCATGTAGTTGCGTTTTGTTGAAGACTTGCGGGTTGTTTGTCTTTGGGCTTGTTTATTTGAAAGTTGGTTGTTTTCGGGTTCGTTTTGAGCAGATTTCAGATTGCCTTTTTTTCAAAATTTATGGCACTTTTGCTGTTTCAATATAATGCAAAACGCAATTTGAGCGTTTTTTTGTGAAAATTTGCTCAGTTTGGCGTATTTTTTCGAATTTGCCTGGTTTTGTTTTTAATTTACCTGCTTTTTGTCCAATTTTCCTACCAAATGCATTTTGGGCTTGTTTTTTGGTTAATATGCCTATTTTGGGCTTGTCTCTCAGATACACTTCTTTGTATTTGCAAAATAACCTGGCATCACTTCCAGAGAGTTTTTATACCGTTGCATGCAGACCACGTTGCTGTTCTGCTGCCACGCCATCTTCGAAATATTTCTGGTTGCTGCTAATCAGAAACCTCTTGTAAATAAAGGTTTGTGCACCAGGAAATCTGTCAAAACGAACTTGGAAAAGTGTGAGAGCTAACGCCTTGCTTCAACTTGGCAAACTAAAAGGTCAGGTTGTGTATCCCGGAGTCAGAATAGTACTCATACAAACACAAGGCTATACCTCGTAATCCGTAGCATATGCGAAAACCAGCAGTTCTGCATGCAACAACGACCTTCCTCACAAGCAACCTTTACGTTGGCTACCCAAACCCCTACAAAATCATTTTCCGGCAATCTTAAGCACCTTTTGATTGTGTAAAACGCTTGGTTTTGATGGCCTTGTGCACAAAGCTTGACCCTTGTTGCTTGACCAATTGCTTCCGCAACTAGAATAGACTTATGGTCCGGGTTGTCAAATGCTGAGTTTATCAAAGAATATGATAACTGTTGGTCCAATTTATGACAAACTTTGGCATAAAAGTTTTGACAATGGCACGGTTACTGGCAAAATTGGCTTTGTTTCTTGCAGTAGGACTAATGATTTTTACAATTCATATTTTCTCCATCCTTTTAATTTTTTGAAGTTTGACATTAAAAAACTTAATTTAATGGGAATCAAGACGCCTACTCGGTAGGCAAAACATATCTCCTGCTTAGATCGTTAGTCTCTGATTCTTGGCTTCGAAATGATTGCTTTTGATTGATTGTTAAAACCTGGGAGTAATATTTAATCATTATTTACAGAGTCATTACTTTAAATGCACGCAAACCTAAGCATAGCAAGACCTGAAACGCAGCAACAGCAAGTCAATTTTAAAATAAATATACAGTTAAGATCAGTTGCGAATGAAAGGTAACACTGCAATGATTACAGAAGTTCTGCAATCACTACTCGCATTCAGACATCCTATGTGGTACACCTGTGGAAGATTCACAAAGATCAATTTTGAGGTGTATTTTCTCTGTGAAGTTTAGGTATTTATTTGATAAATCATCCAAAATGAATTGTTTTTTCAATGCTGACAATTAGGGATATGCATTATGGAACATTTACAGGTTCCGGAATCTTTATTTCGAACCCAAAATATCGAATCTTGTTTTGGAATAACTTGTTAGGAGCAAAATCGCGCAGAGGTTGAGAACCCCGATCAGCGATCACACGACATGTTAATTAGCGCGTTACGTTACTATGCAGTGCCGTGAGCTTGTTGAGTGTTTCTCTCTTTCTCTCAGGAGCGTGTTTCTCTTTTTCTCTTTACTCAGGAGCGTGAAGAGAACCACTACAAAATTTATTGAAATTATTTGTTTTGCCATCTTCGCAGTTTTTCACGCTTATTTGATCCAAATTTATTTCAAATTTAAATATTTGAAAAAACTCTGATTTTTTATTCGAATACTGAATGATTCGAATCCATAGGATTCGATTTTCCATTATAGGCTATGAATGCCAGTGACAATTGGTACTTCAAAAAATGGCAAAATTTTGGCTTATAAAAATATTGCCAAAAAAGGTTGGCTAATTTTTTGGAAAACAGTGATTTTGGCAATATTTTGCCGAATTTGACACCATCTGGCAACCCTGCTTACGGTTGGCTGGTTTAATTACCAGCTTTGAAATCGGCAGAACTCTAGCGATTTCAGTGTAGTAGGTGGTAAACCTATAAGCGACCATAACTTCTGACCAGAATAAGCTAGAAAATCACCGAATGTGTCGTTGGATCCGTAAGACATGCCTGCACATTTTGAGATATGTCGCGACCACCTGCGACGTCATTTTCGAGGGAAAACCGTTTTTCGCGTAGGCTACAAAACTTTGCTGCGTCCTTTCAGTAGGCTAAAGAGTCTAAACCAAACACGTTGGAAACAAACTTTCTACATAAAAAAATGTTTGTGAAGACCTTACTTTTGTAATGATAATAAAAAGAATTAACACTTGTATTGGTGGGGGGTCCAAGGGGGCAAAAACCTCGGATTTCGGGTGTATTTTGAGGTTCAAACCACTTTTCTGTCAGTCAGCATTCACCAACCCCACCAACCTTGCAGAAAAGGTGTATTTCGGTGTTTTACAACATCCCAACAAATTTCAAGTCAAAATAATGACAGGAAAATTTTATTTGGGAACAAAATCAAAATATCCATTAAGTGGCTGAGCAGTTTTCAGGGTCTATTTTTGGCCATAAGTCTCCAAACCCTTAGGCAAGTAGGCTAATCAAGGTCGCTGAAACTTCAGAATCGCTCCTAGAACATTTTAAGCCACTCAGCAAGTTATTACCATCTGTATTTTGTTCCGTGGGCCCTGAACAGTCATCTAGAAGTCAATTTTCCTAACCTCCACTTTTGGACCCCCTAATTTCCTCCCCAAAACGGCCCCTCCGTTGACTTTGGGCGTGTTGTGTTTGTGTATTTACTTGTGAATGGATTTTGTGTAGGACTAAGAACAACTAGTAACATATGTGCTTAAGTCAGTGTATCGTAGATAGAGGGTGTAGTGTAGATAGGGGTCTTTGAGGGCTCACAAAACATTGCATAAAATTGCTTAAACATGCTGGCATAAGTTAATGACGTCATATTTCAATACTTGTGACGTCACAGTTGCCAATTCAAACTATTTTCTGACGTGCACTTGTTCACCCTCTGTGAAAAAGGTTCCGCGACCCATGTCTAAAACAACAGATTCACAAGATTTTCAGCTAAAAAAGGGAGGATAAGTGAGTACAGGGTGTTTCACAATTATTGAAACAAAGCGGCAGCTTCTAAAACCTTTATCGATGACCTTATTCATTTTTCTCTTTCCAGATTGTCATAGGGAAAT
>JGI24158J21664_10000599_pt1 | contig 34546 bp, 11 predicted proteins | sample Ectturendosymbi3_FD_21664 | JGI IMG/M metagenome (IMG submission 21664)
CAGCACAAAACAATGGTGAAATGAAAGTTCCCATTTTGCAGACAACTGTTACACGTAATTGGTGGTGGATACAACAGAACGAAGATAATACAAATTGCATCTGGCTACATTTTGAAGCGTTTTGCATTAAGCTTTCAATTAAGATTGGAGATGGTTGAGATCTTCTGAGAGTTCTTAAATTGCAAATCAATGCTTGTTCATGAAGATAAAATGAGAGTTGGAGCTTGCAACTGCTGCGTTGTCCTCCGAGAATACTTTAGGCAGTAGCTTGCAGTTAGTGGATTCATTTGCGTAATCATAATACGATTCAAAAATGAGATGAAGTTTCCATAATCGATGACCTTACCGGCTAGGACTTTTCCTGAAAATGAATGAAGAGCACATGTTGCATGCATTGCACCGTCAACTCCGTTATTAGATTTTCACTGACGTTAGTGCAGTGCTGTAATTTCGTTGCTTCGCGTGAATTGTTGGCCTATGGCTTTTAACTTCCACGTAGCTTTCAGACTTTTGGTTCTACTGTTTCCATGGTTTCCGTGATGTTGTTCCCTGAAATGAAATTTCTCCACAAGAAAAGTTAAACAGCAGTGATGTGGGGACTTCGCAGAACATAGTTTTCTGTCATGCAGCTAAGTTAAGGATAAGGTCAGCGGACATACGTTGTGTTTACCTTGATTCTGGAATAATTTTATGTAACACAGAAATCGAAATAAAAATATTTTTATATAGACTAAAAAATTTTTAAAAACATTTGCTTATAGTGCTTGCAAAAGATATATTTTTGACAAATGTTGTAACAACTGTTCCTAGCTCATTGCCTGCAACAAGCTAATTTATTGGCCAGAAGCAACATTCAGTAGACTATTTAATATTATCCAAGTAAGTCTGTAACAGTTGTTGAAATAACTCCAAGGTGTTAGTGGTCGGACACTGTTGAGCGAAATGCTGCTTCCAAGCAAACGTTTCATCAGATACGCTACTGCAGAAATTATAAGGCTTTTGTTATTTTCATTTGTAAGTTGTATATAACTAAAAAATCGCATTACGCAAAGTGAAATCATTCGCCGTACTATGAACATTCACCTGGTGATATTTGTTGGATAAGGGACTAATTTGATCTCAGGAAGAGCACGGCAGTCAAAAATTTGCCTTGACTCAGAGGCGGATCCAAGAGGGGGGGGTGTTGGGGCGATCGCACCCCACAAAACCTACGAAAGTAACTTTTTTCACTATGATTTTGTACAATTCGGAAAACAGCATTCGCGATATAAGGCCATTTTGACATCCATGTTTTGTCACAGCCGTGTTGTGAAGCATAGTTCATATCTCTTGCAGTTGTGGGCTCGTAATGAGACTTGACTGCCAAATATTACTGAAATCGCCCCCCTTAAACTTAGTGGCTGGATCCGCCCCTGTCCTGACTGTTGCACAGAGTCTGTAAAGACATGCATCAGCTTCCTGACTGTATTGTGCTCAATATTCAAGCGCAAATTACACTTTTTTCGAAAACTGATGCTAGTAAACCAAGTAAAGCAGTTTTATCATACAAAGCTTGCAAGAAGAGTCACGTTGGTTAGGATTTCACAACAGACAAACTTGACCTTTTTCTTCCCGGAACACGTAAAATTTTGTTTTTGACGAACCCAAGGATACACTAAATCAGAAATTGTTACTTTTTACATTTCCACCGCTCAGAGAGGAAATTGCAAGAGTAGATAGATTATTTTAATGTAACGTTAAAGCACCGCTTGATGTTATAGATATTTATGCTTTCCCGTTATAGCGGAAAAAAGTAAGTAGAGTGCATGGAAAAAAGTGGCATTCGCAAAATGCACCAAAGCTCTCCCAAAGTTGCTTCTGATCAACTTCCTGCCGCGCGTTAGGGAGATTGAGATAAAATTTGACGTCACTTTTCAGCCACGAGTTTGTGTTTGTTGGTGCTATGCAGCATTTTTTAATAATTGTATAAAATTTCAAACTTTTCGCCACCTGCATTGCAGTAGCACAATGGCAAATAAAACACCTATTACATGTATGCATCAAAGATTAAGGTTTTCGGTAGTCCGTACTGGAGCACCAACAATTAAAATGTTATTTTCTTGAAATATCAGGTAGTGACGAAAGTCCGCAAATCCCAAAATATGAGGTCGATGGCCTTGCTGCATAATTCATGGTAAACCATGCGGAAGCCCATGGTCTTTTACTGCGATTCATGGCTAAGTGTTTCATCTTAGATACAACTTTCTCGCTCCTATCTCTTTGCAGGAAAATGTGTCAGAACATGTTTTTTGAGCAGTCCGTTTTGTTTCGTTTTTTTTTTCGAAAAGGATACTTCATTCTGTTGGTGTTTGAAGGTAGACTAGATTCTTATAATTGCTAGTCGCGTTAAACTGCAACAGAATAATGATTTCTGTGGCGGCGGGAAACACACCTTCTCAACACGGAAGAAACATGTCAGATGCATCTTCCATATCATTTCATCGAGATCAGGTTAGTTCATTTATGGTTTATGTGCATCATTCAAAAACTTATGTTGTGATTTTACTTGTACGCTGATCAATGACATAAGACTATGGAAGCTGACTTTGTGGGCTCCACTGTTCTCAATAAAAACGTTTTATTAGTTTCTGATTAAATCGACAGTTTGATGTGTACGTCTGCGTAGCGTTTGTTTTAAAAACGAATCATGACGCTTTCTATGGTTTCACTATTGGCAGGTCAAGTGCTTGGCACAGTTTCTATTTCTAGTTGCGTTAGTTTTTTCGTAATATGCAGGCTATCAGTCGCAAATATGTTGTTCAAGTTGCTTGTGCTGCGGTGGTCACTTAGCGGATGACTGGAAATGAAAAGATTACCTGTCTAGGATTTTTGTCACTCACTAAGCCACATTCTGGCTAAATGGTGCGTTTTTGATAGAATGAAATGCGCAAACTTTAACAAAACTGCAAAAATGAGTTCCAACGTTTTCTTCAAGCACTTTTTCGGGGAAATGTTATTGCCTTGCTTCGATGCGGAATTGAGGATATTGTCAGTATTAGCAAAACAACGCTGGAAGTGGAACGAGTTATATTTCAATAAAATGTCAATACTGTATATGATTGACAGACGTGCTATGAGCTTTGTGAATGGAAATAACATTACAGTTAGCGCAATCTTCTGGTTTCTTCGTACTTAGACAATACAATATTTGTACCCGAAGCATACCTACAATTTTGTTTTGATAGATTTAAAAGTAATAAGTTGCGTTAAAATCGCACTTTCTGCAACAATTTTTCTTACCTATTTCGATTTCAAAACAACCAAGTTTTCAGCAAATTGAGAAAAATCATTAAAGCTTTTTAACGGACCGAATAACTCATATTAACAGAACGTTGGTTAAAATTGTTGTTGAAAATTAACCAAAACGACACACCTTTCCTGGTGAAATATCGCAGAGGAGGAAATCATTGACAGATGTGAGCAACCGTGACTTTTGTGATTAAATTTGAAACCATGTAATGATAGACTTTGCCTGCTATGTCTGTGGGGACAGCAAGATAATCAAGAATCAAGTTCTATTCCCTTACGCTTCTAACTTCCTCCACATCAATGCCAGTACTTTTTTGAAATTTATTAAATGACTTCGACTACTGGTCTTGCTTTCTTAGGCAGCTTTATACTGCGAAAGCGACGTATGAAACGGGAAAAGTTTTCACCGTTGAAAGACAGCGGCCTTTTTGTAGCTCAAGAAATCACGCACAACTCAGTTTGGTGAATTGTGATGTGTGCATTAGATGCAATCGATAACCGGTACCGGTTCCTGAAGAAACACTGAGCTTGGTCTTTTCGGCCGGAAATCGAGATAACTGTACGAAAGACGGAAATAGCAAGTATTGAACCAGTGGCATCACACTGCAATTAAACGAAATGCACCGGGCATTCGAATCCGCCCTGGGGAAATCACACTTCACCTGGGAATTGCAATGTATAAAAACACTACCTGACGAGCCATGCAACAGGGCTGACACATGGAAAATAATCAGTATCAAGCGCGTTGCTGTTGCAAGTGTTTTCCTCAAGTACAGATATCAAGTTATGAGTAAACTTCAAAATCGCCTGAAGGTATCGCAATTCGTAANCAAAAGTGATTTTTTTTATACAAGGAAGACCATTGCGGGCGGTTTATTTACAAACACAACATCCGTTTCCCAATGGCTTCATCCGCTTCCTAAAACTTTACTAACATAGATACAATAGGCCGCTGCAGCTGTGTCGTTGTGGAAATATTTTGAAAAAGCAGACCGACCTATTGCTGCGGTTTATTTCCATCTTAACATAGTTTATTCTTGTCATTGAGCAGAAAAAAAGGTAAATACGTTTCTAAGCACTGTTTGCAAAAAAAAAATTTCTGTTCAGGTTTCCATGATAATTTGCAGTCACCACCCATGATTTCATGGAAACGTTTTTTTCCAATAATTTTATTAACCTGTTCTCAATATATAGAGCTGTTCATATTTTTGGGATTTGTTTTTATATAAAAAGATGTTTGTGAGCCAAATTTTTAACAAGGTAAAAAGGATTTTCGTTAACGTTTGCGTATNAATAAAATGTTTGTAACAAGGAAATACTAGTCATGATGCAAAACTGCTTTGTAACAACTGAAAAGAAAATTCTGAAAAATTCCTACACTTTATAGCAGGGTTGCGGAGTCGGAGGTAAAATATCCTACTCCGACTTTGCAAAATTTTCGACTCCGACTCCCAACTCCGGCTCCGAGTTTCCAAAATTTCCGACTTCGATTCCCGACTCCAACCCATTAACATAAAGAGAATGCAATTTGGCTGTTAAAATCAAAGGAAATCGTGGTACACAGCAATAAATCTCTGATTCAACAAAAGTTTCAAAAGAAGTTGTACAATTTCAACAGGAATTCCCAATTTAAGAGTGTGATGTACAAAATGATCCAACTGGGCATCCGGGGTCGGAGTCGGACAAAGCAATCCGACTCCGACTCCCAGTGTTGTTAGGAATCCGACTCCAACTCCACCCAATAACCTCCGACTCCTTACGACTCCGACTCCGCAACCTTGCTATATAGTTGCTAATCGACTTTTTGTAGATGAAAGTCTGTGTGTTGTGGTTGCTGAGGAAGGATTTCCTAAAAGTGTACCTTTTTCAGATTTAAAAATAAACATTTTAACGTCATCCTTAAAGAATTAAGCTAAGACAAATTCGTGGCTTAGTTCGCAAAAATATCGTATGTAGAAATTGCAAGGATAGGAAAATTTTAAGACGAAGATTATTTGTCGTCAGTGCTAGTTTTTCACTGAGCTGAAGCGGTGATCTTGAAGGTGAATTCAGCAGACTGAGCTGAGCATGGAAATATTCAATAACAAATTAAACAGGTTTCACCGGACGGTAATCAGTTTGACGATTTGGATGCGTGCTGAAAGGAACATTAAGTTGCCTTTGTGAGATACACTTCAAGTCCATCGAAAAATAAACCACGAGAGGCTTTCGATCAGTGGTTCAAAATTATCAGCTACAAACTTTCAACACGGATAAATAAAAACGGCACCTAATTATTTGTAACGTATGAGTAAAAACCCTTTTTTAAAGAATTTCTAGGTAGGTAGGTATGTTTGTCATTTATTTTTGTGACTCAGACCAATAAGTAACAACAAGGCAATTCATTCATTTCATACCGCTTTTCCTCTGGGGAGGGTCGCGCGGGCAGTAGCCCTAGGAGGACTGGAAATACCTCACGATCAACAGCAATCGCAGGTAGTTCTGCTGGCTCTACACCAAGACGGGACCAGACGCCGTTGGCACAGTTCCAAGGCATCACATTTCTCGAAAATTTGATTGACAGTAAAAATTTTGTCTGCAGTGCCACGGCCAGGACGAAAACCGCCCTGGATATCGTCCAGTTTTGCTTTATTTATTTCGCTGCATCTTTATTCAAGGCACTCGGTATACACTTTTTCATTGAAGCTAAGGAGCAGGATGTCCCGGCAGTTAGTGCATTCTCTCCTGTCTCCCTTCTTGTCTATGGGGATCACCCCAATTTTCCAACCTTTTGGTGTCCTCCCAAAACACCAGACCACTTGACACACACGAGTCAGCCAAAGAACTCAGAAGGGCAATGAAAAGAGCAAAACACCAAAAAGCAGAATTTTATTGCATGTTGCTAAAAATAAAGGTAAAGATGAAACAAACACACTTGTGGAAATAGGAATTCTGCAAACTGGTGTGAACTGCATACCTAAGAAACAAATGTTTGGCGAATAGGTCAACTACTCAGCCAGCCCTGTTGTCGGTATAAATCAATGCTACATGCTAGTTAGAGGAAGTAAAATAGTTTTATTGGCTCTTCCCCAAGTAAGTATTCAGTAATTTTGATAAGAATCAAAAAGAACATAATAGACAGATTTGACCAACCGAAATGTTGGCGTAGTTTTAATTTGAACAAAATTCAACATGACGTACAAAGTCATGGTATCAAATTTTCTATTTGAGGCTTCGAAGTACATTTATCATAAAGTATAATTCCGAGATATTTTCAGTTACTTTGTTTTGATATTGGTTGATTTATTAATGAAAACAGAAAAATATTTACTGTCAGAGTTATTTATGAAGATGAAATGACTTTTGGAATAATTCATAAAGAATTTGTGAGCACGAAGTCAGTAGTAAATTTTAAAAATTCATCTTTCACAAGCTTTTGTAAATTTTGTAGTTTTTTCTTGAAGTATGAAGATTGATATCATCAGCATGTGAAAAAGTATGGAATTTGGGGGCTTTTACAATATCCTTAAAAAATATAAGAAATAGTGAAGTTCCAAGGACAGATCTCTGAGGGACACCACATGTTACAGGCAGGGGCCTGGGGGACGATTGGGGAGATCCCCCCCAAAACTTACAAAGGAACTTTATTCACCATGATTTTGCACAATTCGGAAAACAACATTCGCGATATAAGGCCATTTTGACGTCCATTGTTTTGTCACAGTAGTGTTGTGAGGTATACTTCATCTCTCTTACAATAGTTAACCCGTAATGAGACTTGACAACCAAATATTACTGAAATCGCTCCCAACTAACCTTACTGGCTGGATCCCCCCTGGTTACAGGAAGTTGTTGAAGTACGAAAGAAGACGTCTTAAGGACACTCTTACTCCATAGTAAAACAACTTTTGAAGTAGCATATTCAAGATCGACACAATCAAAACCTTGCTCAAGTCTAGGAACAATATACATGGTATTAGATTGTTACCTTTAATGCAAATCATGTCGTCATAAATGGCAGCAATTACTAATTCAGTAGATTGGTTTGTGCGAAACCCATCTTTCTGGTGACGGCAATTGGCGGCAGGCTGAAGCATGAAATTTGCTGGGGGCGGTTGAGGTGAACGCGCTTGCCCAAATAGCGCTACGACGATTCCCTCCGTGGAACGACCATCAAGCCTTCCAATTGAGAGGCGGGCACTCTACCACTGAGCTATGTGTAGGGACAGTTTTGGAGAACGTATTTGTGCTCATGTTTGATAAAGTTCTGCACAATGGTTATGATTGCTAGAGTCAGATTTGTAGGATTCTGTACTTGTTTTGCTTTCGTGGAAATAATTTCATTAAACTCTAAATGAAAAACAACAGATTGAAAGCTTTCAAATTCTTTGATTCGTTATGCCTTTCAAACAAGAGGACCAGGCAAGCCACTGAAACAAGACATGCTTTATTGAGGTGAAAACAACTCAAATCAGCAGCATGTCATGAAACGTTTCCTACCAGCAGAATAAGTATTATACAGTCTGCACCAAAATTTATTTTAATTTTTCAACTGTGAATCAGAATGTCAGTAACGTCGTAGTTAGTTTTATAAGACCGAAATTGAAAACATCTTGGGAAGTCGTTAATGCAATTTTAACTAAATTAAGTTCAAAATGGATTTTAAGGTCCACCGCTTCCTACGACCAATTTATTTACGCTGGAAAATTAAGCAGACAGCTGGTTACAAACAGGCCTTTTCCTGGCATTGCAGGGTTTACATGTACTTGCACGTAAAGGCAGTAACAAACAATGGCGCTGCTTTCTCATTGCGAGATGAAGATGCAGGAACCTCTCTTTACCGTTTAGGTGCCATGCGGGCGTCATGCACAACGCTAATTACAATAATTTGATACAGTCACAAACAAAAATGTCTGCAACAGTAAATCTTTGCCTCATGCAAGATTGACAAAAAATTGCTTGAATTTTTCAAGGACAAGTAACACATCTGGAGCAGAGTTAAACTTGGAAGTCGTGGTATGCTGTGTTAGAAACATGAAAACGAACACAACTTATTAGAATAAACTTCTTTTGAAAAGCCAATATTTTTAATAAAATCCCTAAATTTGAACTGTTTATATTGTCAGCAAAACTCTATGAATAAAACCTGGTCAATATTTGAAATTTAAATATGATTGCAGTAAAACTTGAACGATTACTTGTGCAAAGATTGCGGTGAGCTTAGTTTTCCATTTAACCGGGGTATCAGTTCTTCAAGTAAAATTGCGCAAGTCGTATTACTTCTTTTTACAAACGTGTTGATAAAAATGCACAAGACTTTTTGGATTTCGCTTTTCTTTGTCTTGAAAATGAAATGAATCGATCATTTTACATATCTCATAAAATTTCCTGAAGTTCTGTAAGTGTTTACCAATGCACTGCTGATAAAATGATGCTTGCATTCAAGGCCTTGATGCTCAGGTTTATATTCAGTGTTTCTTCGTGATGAAATAAATAGACTAAAGCATACAAGAAACGTTGACAGCTGTTAGAAAATTCAAAGTCTTTTGTTTTCATAGCCATGTTGGTGGTAATGCTTATTATTATAATAATAAACTAGAGTCCAAAGTTGCTTCAGAATAGGAAAAACCGGTTGAGAAGTTTTTCACATTTGATCAAATCGGTGATGTGAGCTCTTTTCCGGCAAAATATCATTAATTGTAATTTGTTCCATGCTTTAGGGCAAACAATGCACTTACGGTTTTTGTCGTTTTTCCAGCTTCAGTACAGCATAACTACAAGCTTGGATAAAGACATTCAAATTGACATTTTAAGTCAAACAAAGTTTTGTACGATTTATCCAAGGCTCTGTGTGAATTTCTTAGTGAGCAGGACGTAGTTGTTCTAATTTGCGCTGCAAACTTGATAAGAGAAATTTAGTGTTGCGAGGGCGCATTTTGTAATTATAAAATGTGATGAATTTGAAGGAAAAAAGTTGTCTTTTCTTGAGAAAACGGCTTTGCGTCTTTGAAAACTAAACTGAAAACATTCAAACCAGGGTTCCTCACACTTTTCATATCGATCATTTCTTATAAAGTAAGCAAAATCTTCAATACCCTATAGTGCAATTTTGATCATAGCATTTTAATCCAAACAAAAATGTTTGAAAACGAAGGTCGTATATTGCTGAAAAAACATGCTTTTGAGTGTGAACAAGTAAGAAAAAATAGTAAAGGGCTTATTTTATGCAACTGCAAGAGTCTTTCTTTTTTATTTTGAAACACACACAGTCTCAAACTACAAAACTTACTTTTTCTAGAGGTAACTGTTGCATGTCTTCTGGAATCGCTTGACTCAACAAAAAAAGTAAAATCATTTTGTCCACCAGGCACTCGACAAGGGCAAAATTGTATGTTTCGATGGCAAAAAGAAGCTTTGATAAGTTAAGAAACTCTAAGAAACTCCGTTAAACCTTTCCTTGAGGATAACACTTAACATTTTTTTCGTTAGGTAATCCGTAAATAACTCGCTTTAAAATGACGAAAAATGTTGTCTGTCAAACGAAACACAAAAAAAGATCAACGACATGTCTGATGTATGGGACCTGAAATTATTTTAGTTTTTGTCATAAACATTTTTTGAGGGGACAGTTTTATCCTTTGGTATTTTTGAATCAAATGCAATTTTTGCTGCTATTACAGCTGCAAAGTTTTCAACTTAATTCTTTAATTCTTAGAAAGTATCAATGTGAGAAAATAACACAGCACCATCAACGATCTAGTCACAAACGAATTTGGAATTCCGTTCTTGTATTTGTGGAACGGTAATTGATTGCTTAAGACGCATTATAAGGGTAATGAGTGCAGAGCGATGTTTCGAATTGACCGTTAATGCTTAATTTGACATGAAACGTAATGAAACCGAAGTTTTGTCTAGATGTAACAATTTAATTATTTGAAGAGAAGAGCACGAAGTTTTGAAATCCAAGCTATAAAATCTTTCCATTGTAGAATTTATACTTTATAGGGTACAAAAATCCTGTTATTTTTGGATTTAAGTTATTTTGTTATTTTGCGAGAAATGTTATTTTGCGAGAAATTGATCCATTTCTCGCAGTAGACTTACGCTAGCTTGTAATAATTTTTATAATCGTAATAATGCTAAAATTCTACTGAAACTAGTTGATATTTTCAGCCTGCGAAGGCCACGAAACCAAACATCTAACACTAAACTGATGAAAAGCTTTTGACCTAATCCAACCGAATGTGCAACTACCGGTGAACTATAAAACTGTTCTTGGAATTACATCCAAAANTANTTCTTAATCAATGGCAGTCACTCTAAGTCTATCGCTACATACCACAAACTCGATCATTCCCTTTCACTTTTGGTTAGTGTTCTTTTATATGGTTCCAGCATGTTTACTCGAAGTGTAACCGATTCGCCAATAGGAGGTGGTAGCTTGCAATCTTTTATTGTCAGCAAAAACAATGATTACGTGTTGCTACGGACTGACTTCGTTTCTCTCCATCATTCCACATGCACGCCTGCGCTGTATACACTCATATCTGTTTAGTTCTCTATCACCCTGGGCCTTAGAGGCAAAAATACATTTTTGAACTTCTTCGCATGAAACGTAGGTCGGTCGAAAGTGTTTATAACAAAATTACGACCTTCGGTGTAGAATTGTACATTTCTTCAACGTTGTTCTGCCGCAGTGAAAAAGTTTTATGTCTAATCTTAGCACATTGAGAAACGCCGTCCAATATTTAAAGCCGTAGTAGACAGCGTCCTGGATTTTAAGAATGTCCGCGAATAAGGAACACTCATATATAGTAGAACTGACTCATGGTCTTTTAGTTAGGTAACCAACAACGTTAATACATGCGGTTTCTGCATTCGCGTGAATGCCGCCTATTATGCCTCGCGTGGTGTTGCCAGCTTGGATAAATAAATAAGTGTTGTCCACCCTTAGCTTAGCAGCGTTTGCCTCTACTTAAAGCTAAGAAACCAGAGAAATTGACAAACGGTGCTGATGAATATAAGTAGTCTCTTTTGCTGTGCATATTTTGTTTTCTGTTAATTTAACTCGAAACGTAAAGTGAAGGATCTTGAGTAAAACGCTTTGGAAGGAGTTGCTTGTAACACACCAGAACAATATTACAATGTTCTGGTTTGAAATTTGGGATATTCGTGTCGAAAATTTCTGTAGCAATAGCAACAAGAGTTTAGACTTGTGGGAATCTGAACCCTGATTCACAATATCAGCAAATTTGAATACACAGTAGGCTAGATGAGATACTAAAAATTTGGGTTGGTTTCGTAAATACATAGTTTCTGCGACCTATTTCCTAAACATCAGTCAATTAGTATTTGATTCAAAAGCACAAAATGAAATGCAGAAAATAAAATCTAAAACAAAACATATTTTTATGACCTCCTGGAATGCAGTGTATTAAGGGTGTTCTTTTCAAGAGCCGATTATGAGTATCATGTGAAAACCCCTGTGATCTTGATGGCAATAGGGCACATGCAGCGAACGATGAGAAAGTGCTCAACCTCTATTTCACTGAAGTTGTTGAAGATTTCCGCAGGTTTGTCAACCTGTCATCCAAAGTCGTAAATTTTGATGTTCAAGCTGTAATCAGTATCTTGTGGCTGTAGAGTGTAGATGGACTTTCGTTAACTGTTCGTCGTGAAATGGTTCGCTCGACATTTCGCGACGAAGAGTATATTCAGGCTCCGGCCTGCCACTCGTCGTCGTTAAAATAAACATGATTTCAGTTGAAAAAGAGAAACTGCTCAACAAAATAATGAAGTTTGGAAACTTTACATTGTGGTGAAAACGTTTGGACACTCCAGAAACTTCAGAACGTGTACTCCATGCGAAAATTCATACAAGCATCATTGTGTTGACCACCTGCTTTCCGCCCAAAATCTTCAGTATCCGAAACTTGTCAAAGACACCAGCTGTCATCTTCTCATCACTTTGGGTTTAAACAAAATGGAGCATATATGCTGAGAGTTTTCCCATTTCCATTGAGAAATTTAGCAAATGCTTATCAATCAATTTATAACACCATTAATAATAAAGATAGTAGAGCTTTGCATGAAAAGGTTTAAAACAAGCAGTAGTTTAGATTCTGTAAAAAAAGCTAACAACTTTGCTACTTCTCTGTAGGCCTCCGTGATTTGTTCAAACCAAATGAAATTAACACTTTTTTAGATGCATCTTCGCCACTCTTTGGTGATATCAAAACACCTCTTTTCTGCAAACATCCGTTTATTATTTTTAAAAACGCGTCTTCTTGCTCAGCAATAATATTCACGGAGCAGGTTCATTAAAACCTACCATTCCCTGGTTAAAACCACTTAAATTGTTTACATCGATGAACTACAGAAAAATTTTACAAGAAGCTGTAATTATGCCCCTAGTCAGGTTTTTTAGGGGGGCAAGAAATTTGTTTTTAATATTTTTATTATATTAAGAAAATTTTTTCTGGGTGGGGCGACACAAGAATATTTTTGGGGGACTTCCCCCGAATTACTCCACCCCGCACAATTGGGGGAACTTCCCCCGAATACCCCACCCCACGTCTCCGGGCCTGACTGCAACTACACTAGGCTGCTATACTGAATCAGCTTAAATTTTATGAGCATTATTGACCAGCACAAATGGTCAAGCCGTGCATTTCATAATGTGTGCCAAACAAACTAAAAATTTAGCTTGCCGAGTCGAAAGTTGCAAACATAATTTTTTTATAGAGAAATGAGAACCAAATTCAAATTGTGTTACATGGAAGCAATAGCAATTTATGACTAGAAGCGTGGTCATTGGGTACTTACTGTAAAAGCTTGATTGCTAACGTGCATGCCTTTCACTTCTTGTAGTGGCTATTGCCTTCTAGCCTTCTAGCCATCAAAGTGCTTTACATGTTGAGAAGCAGTGGCTTGCACTCCAAATAATCTCTTGTTTATATCCAGCGGTATGACCTTTTCAAAGCCACGGCGCTAAGATTTTTACGGAAAAGCCAAGCTCTGCTATAATGGAAACAGGGTCGCTTTGGTCAACAAATCACGCTTTGGTCAACAAATCACGTTTTAAATTATTTATTTATTCGCTGTGCGAACATTGTTCGGGGACCTGCGCCAATTGCGTGACTCCGTTGAAAAAAGACACGACATACGTCACGCAGTGTCTCACGGCAGTGTCGTACGCAGAAAATTTTCATGGGTGGGTTTCATTCAGTGGCGTATGGTGTCATCTGTATTTGGTGTGCGTTGTTTGTGACGTCATATTCATGTTTTCCAAACGAACGTTTTGGCGAAGTTTGAACTGTTCAGCCATAGCAGACAATATAAAGACAATTGTTTTGGATGAAGTGAACTATCGCGGTACACAATCTTAAACATGCGTAGTGGGCGAAAGGTCTGCAAAAAGTAGTGAGATGGTTCCTGAATGCAGACGATAACCCAGATTCCCACCAAAACCAAATTATTACTTTTTGACCCATTTACAGTGTTCATTGAAATTTGCATGCAAATTCATTCCGCGGTATTTACATTAAGTTGACAAATTAACAAGCAACAAGTATGCGAAAATTGCGAAAACAATCTCCTTTGCGCAGGTAATAAAGTTTTTGTAAAATATCAAGTTCAAGGGGGATTTTTAACCCCAAAACCTCCTCTTGCCTGCGCCCTTGTCTCACGGTGTTCTTTTGTGACAACAACCAAATACCACTCCAACACTACCCCGTGGCTGAGCTAAACCTTGCATAGCTGAGTTTGCCTCAGTATGTCTTTAGGTATTCAAGAGATTATCGTAGATGAGGTTTTATATATTTTGCAAAGATGGGTACGTCAACTGCAAAAGATTTTTATACATGGGAAAATCAAACGTAGCTCTTTGCATACATTTTAGTTGTGGAGGACTGCAGTCCATCTTAGCCGAACAGACTTGTGGCAAATACCATATTGTACTATTCGACAATCGATGGTACATTGTGTCTGATGAATCTCACAAGTTCGGTAGAGCTTTTGCGTGAAGCTAATTTTTTATTGCAACAGACTTTCATGATGTGAAGCCCGTGCCGCAGGTTTCAAACCTAATTTAAACAATTTTACATTAAATCTATTCAGACAGTTCGTAATAACCTACTAGACTTGCAACTTCAAAAACATTTTTCTTATCCAGGGTAAACTCTTCTCAAGAGCAATAATGCTCCTTCAGATTCATTAGACCCAAGATGTGGTCAGAAACACCTGACCATATCAAGTTTCGATCTCATTTTGACTTAAAAAACTGTACAAAGGCTATCTACTCTCTCAGCTGAGTGGTGCATAGCAACAATGGAATTCATTTAGCTCATCTTGTGTTGAGCATTCTTTATGATTTCTTGAAATGTATTTCTTCCATTTTGTTTTTCTAGGTACCTAAAAGGCACTGTAAATTCTCCATTTATAATGTAGGGTAGTTTTCTTCATCTGCCTGTCATTTGATATATTTCTAACGTGTTTTAATGTCTCCTACTGTCACTTGCATTCTCAAATAAATCTAAATTAATTTCAGTGTTTTGTTCACTCCACACCTGTGAAATTAAGTGCATCAACATGCCAAATGTGTGCACATAGGCACAGGGGCGTACCAAGGTTACCAAGATTAGATAGCACCCGGGGCAAGAAGCAAGTTAGGCGCCGGGATATTCGAACCTAAGGTTTTTGGAAACACATGTACTGTACTGACGAAAGTACTGGTGACATTGTTGGGACTTTTCGGAGCCCCCCGCAGTGATTCGGCGCCCGGGGAATTGTGCTCCCTTGACCCCTCGTTACGCCTCTGCATAGGCATGCACTGATCTGTAAATAGGCCTATCATTTGTGTGTTTGCTTTTATCACCTTGTCTTTTCTTTTTTTCTTTTCGCATGGCTAATGATGTAATGAAAGCTGTATTGCATGGTTGGTGGACTAACTTAGTCTAGTCACTGGATGACCTCATGGTCTTTCACTAGTCCTTTGTAAAAACGAACCAATAAATGTTGTTGCTTATGTAGAATCATGTGCTCTTACATATGCTATAGCTTCCGCCTAATATTCTACGCATTTCTGCATGATCTATTGACTGATTGTATGAACCGTTGTTTCGTCATAAAAATCTAATACACTACTACTGCTGCTATAGTTCTCTGACCGTAGGTGCCGAGTAAGGGTGTGCGCGCGTGCATGGCACGCCGGCAATTATGTCCAGAAGTGCGGTACTCCCGCTAATTTTTCAAGTTCTTTTTGCACACTCATCAGTTTTCACGGAACTACAGTTGTGTTTTTTTCAACCCAGCAGTTTTTTACGCAACTACTGCTGTAAGCAGGGGCGTAACGATGTGGAGGAAAGCGGGGCACAATGCCACGGGCCAGGAATCACTGTTGATGGGCGCCGAAAAGTCCCAGCAATGCAGCAAATAGGCTACTTTCTTCAATACAGCACATTTACTTCCAAAAGACCTTAGATTCGAACATGGGGACGCAAAACTTGTTCTAAAAGTTTTGAAAATATTATGAGTGATCCAATAACTGAGTCGCCTGTAAAATTGACATTAGTGGGAGAGAGCAGTTTTGGGATATTTCAACCCAGTGGAGGATCCAGGGGAAAACGTTGGCACAACTGCAGTGCTGCCACAGGCTTCTCTGCAAAAACCACTAGATTCACAAAAAAATTCACTAGATCTCAAAAAAATTCACTATATTTAAAATATTTGCGTCGAAGTTCGCAGTTTTGCTTGAAATGATTTAGTGCAGTGGTTTTCAACCTTTTCATGCATCGACCCATTTTGCAACCCAATTTAACCTAACGACCCCCTTCCTAAAATTTCCAGTTAGCCATATGAAATGCAGTTGTGTTTGCAAAAAAGAAAATCATAATGACTAAACAATAACGTACGATATCACTATGTTGAACAAAGACTCATTTATTAAATTCATGCACATGGCAGCATCAGTGAGAGAGACCCGTGCCGTACACAAATCCACAGCACAACTCACTGAAAACTAGAAATTCTCAACTTAGCCACGGCAATCAGATATCTAAGTAACAAACACGGCATATTCTTGTGTCACAAAGTTATTCGATATTAGTGCATTGCCAAAGGCAACAGTACTGTAATGGTCATAATCACACTCAAAACTTCGTCATGTTCATAATCATACTTAAAACAATTTTGAATGTATAAGTAGGCTATAATGTTTTCCAGGTGAAACTATTACTTTGGCTGCAACAAAAAGTGTTTTCATATATACAAAACATAAGTTATATAAGTAATTATGAACAATTTATCAAAAGCGCTCGCGACCCTAGAAAAATAGCAAACGACCACCCCTGGGGTCGCGACCCACAGGTTAAAAACCACTGATTTAGTGATTTATTCATATGCCCAAAAACCTTTGCATCATTTGCAAGTTTATTAAAATAGATCCTGCTAAAGCCTGGAAAATTTCATACCAACAACCATCAGGCTGTTTTCAAGAGCTGAAAACGACACCACTCACGGAGTATTTTAGACCAATCAGCCTAAGATTTGATGGATTATTTCTACTGCAATGTTCCTGCAAAAAATGAAAATACCGCCAAGGTCAACATTGCAGCAATAAACCGCGGGAAAGAGAAAACGATCAGAAACTCAAATTAGAAACACTTCTTCGATCTGTTGGTGCAAATCTTCACACAACGATTCACGTAATAATTGTTTACAAAGTGAAAAGGACTGAAAAGTTAGAAAAAAGACAACCGATTTTCTTCAAACATATACTTTGCAAAAATTCACCAGATTGCATTGAAAAATCACTAGATCACTAGGCCAGTCTAAAAATCACTAGATCTACTGAAAAATCATTAGGTGTGGCACCAGTGGGCAACTGCCCTCAAACGTCTGTGGCACCGTTGAGGGTCGCACTCGCTTCTTTTATTTATATGCGCCCCGTCTTGCTGCTTATTATCGAAGTAGCAGCGTGCCGGACTTTTTCTGACCTTCTATTATCGAATAGCAACAACAATGCTATTCTTTCGTAATGATACTATTGTTCCGTTATTTTGCCCGTCTAAGAACGAGAACTGCCCAGCCTTACCTACTCAGATTACTTTATCAAAAGCGCAGTCGCTTTCACTAGCGCTGTTCTCGACTTACCGCTGGGCTGTGCAAAATTGGTCTGCGTTTGTCACAAGATGCCTGATGGTAGTCTTGAAAGGAAAGTCAGTTGTGAAAATAGGAATGCAATATGGAAAACTTATAACTGATGAAAGATTTTAGAAGCTTCCAAAGCGAAAAATCAGTTTCAGGGGTGTTGCCAGTGTAGTCCGTTAGTCTGCAGTATGTCTGCATCAATGTTTTGCAACGTAGAGGTGAGTGGATGAATTTCTTGTCGCAACTAATGTCCCTAAATGAACCATAATGCAGAGTGTAAAAAGCNNTNGCAACAGATATTGGTTAGCAAACAACTTGCCGCTTTCTGCAAAAATGCATTGAATTTGATGTGCGTGCTCTATTAACTCAAGGAATTATGACCTAACAATGCAACGTGCAACACCTCACTCCGACAACCCGAACAACGCAACGTAGCACTGGGTTGCTACAGCGTGGTTCAACATCTTTTGACCTACGGGCCATTTAACAAAAACGTGACAACTTGCGGGACATTTCCAATAAAACGATGTANCAGAGNTGTAAACGGGCCTCATTTTAAAGCCCGGATCCGGCCCAAGTCCGAAATCACAAGCCCGAACCCGACTCGAATCCGACATTTACTTNTTAACTCAATTTAGGCCCGAAAGCCAAATTTACCGAGTGAGTCAAGATATCTGCAACTACGGGTTATCAACAAACGTAATGTACCGGCATAGCTGCAGGTACACGTTTTTGTCACACCAAAATAGCAACCACCTTGACCAAAAAATTTGCCTAAACAAGCACAACCTTAGCTTGTTAGTCAACGATAATAATGTGGAATGTAGTGTTTCTTAAGAAAAAAAGAAACTATCAGGAAACTATCCACGACGGCGCTATAGACATAAAGCAAATTATCTACTGTAGGATAGTGCCATTGGCATGAATAGCCGGTTTGTAGGCCATCGTTTTTGGCATGAAAGGCCAAGCTAAGAATTGTGAGTAAGTAATTAATCTTTTCGAAGCAAGGCCATCGCCATCGCGTGCTAATTTCCTCAGCGTGGACACCTGCTCAAAAAGAGTGTGAGTCTAATTCTAGCGGAGAATAAAAGAACGTATCTGTGTTTTGCAAACAGAATTAGTTGAAGAAAAATCACAATCACTTCAATCGTGGTCGAGCACAACAAATGTACGTCGCAAAAGAATAAAAAAGTTACTCTGAATGTTATAAAATAGTTTAGTATGCAGGTCCGAAATCGGCCCGAAACATTTTGACAAATTTAAGCCCGAACCCGCACCGACCCGAAAAAAAACGGCCCGACTTACAACCCTGTAATGTATAAAAGAACAGATTCACAAGATTTAAAGCTGATAAGGGAAGATAAGTGAGTGCGTCATTGAAATTATTACACGATAGCTAATAGCAATTTACTACAAATCTCTATTAGTGTCATGCCTGTTGTCGAGGCTTCTCTGACATATCATTCATTATCAATATCAGTGCTAGTGGTAGCAAGTCGGAGACTATCGTCTAGTGTTTTGCCTGCCATTCGATTTCAGATTTAACTTGCTTGATAGTAAAGAAAATGTGCTCTCATGCACATGTGTGCTTCCAAACATCGCGAGCATTTTTAGCGCGAAATCGTTTATTTTGGGAAATCTATTTTTCTGGCTAATTTCCAGAAGCTACCTACAAGGAATGGGCAATTGATTTGGCTGGGGGGCCACTTTGAGAAGACCGCGTTTAGCGGATAGGTAGAAGGATTTATTTGGCGGTACTAAGTTCATTGCGCCAGATATACTATTCAAGACAACGAAAACCGCGGAACCGAAAAAACACAGAGGTTATTCATACAGGTGCCCTGCGGAGAGTTAGGGTGGGACGTACCTTCTACAGTAATCTGATCTTAAAATAAGTAAATAAAGCGGAAACAATAATAGTAAACAAAAATAGTGTCATTCATTGTTCTTGTGCAAATGAACTTTATCCAGCGCAAGCATTTCAGTGAGACAAATGTAACCTCACACGCTCTTCAACGTATTTCAGATTCGATGATTTCTCCTGAATGCTTCCGCGGGCCACTGAAAACACTGGCGGGTCACACGCGGCCCGCCGGCCTGTAGTTGGACCGCACTGCGTAGATTATTGGCAGATCATTCAGCTTACATCAAATAAATTTGAGCAGAAAAACAATTTTCTGGTACAAATTTTTCCTTTTTTGTTGGTGACTGTGGTGATGGATGAGGTGCTTTGAAATTGGTTATAAGCTGATTCTCACCTGTATTTGCTGGCCTAAATAGAGGCAGATCCATCGCCAGAGCAACAGAATTGCGGATGGTTTTACGCTTGTTTGGGGGATGGCTTCCTCCTATTATACAATAAAGTGGAAAATGACTTTATCGGGGATACTAGCACTTGTGTTTGGAGGTACTGACTGTAAATTTGGAAAGCTCACATCCTGCCCGCTCCCACTACTGTTGAACAGTGCCACAAGTTTTTTTCATAGCTTAAACTAGTACAGTAATATTGATTTTTTTTCACATCGTCAGTCCAATGTCTAGACATGTGAAAAGGTATTTAACACTTGATTGAAATTCTACCTTTATTAGTGGCGTTAAATGTGCTTTAGGCCAATATGTGTTTAGGCCCAGTGTGAATCTATCATGCGATTTTGAGATCGTTTTCAACGATACTCAGAAGAGCTACCTAAAGTGGGAATAACGTCATAGGAAATGCCTTTCGTTCATATTTTGTTTTCGGATTCACGCTTCGGCTATAAATATGCTTTACAGTACATGTAACTGCACAAGCTTCGTCTGGAAACGTGATCGCCATTTAGTTACATATTAACTCGATCTAGGACCTCGAGTTGTCACTTGTTCGCATAAGAAGAACTTCTTACCAGGTCGGGAATACGATTCAGACATTGTTTTTTTTCTGACCTCGCTGCGGATAGACAAAACAGGGTCAAACACTAGCGGGCTGCATGCTTTACAGCAGGGATGGGGAACCTATTTGCTATTACGGGCCGCATAAATTGTTGGTTATCGCTGGCGGGCCGCCAATAACAATTGATTTTATCCTAAAACTCTAACTTTATCTTACTACGAGGGCTAGAGGCTTCTTGTGACATACTATCTTAAGGGATGGAGGCTTCCAGCTTACTGTCAGAGTACCTGCTCATCATGGAGCTTTGTTTTGACACGATCTTGTACTCTAAATTGGGTAACGGAAATTCTGATGCGGGCCATATCAACTGTTCACGCTGGTTGCATTTGGCTTGCCGGCCGCAGGTTCCCTACCCCTGCCTTACAGTATAACATTGAAATACTTTTTGTGGATATAATAGATTGTTTGGGACAACAACAGTGTTCTTATTTACAGTGTAGCTTGTGAAAAATGAAGCCTATCGTTTTGACTCACTTCAAACGTTTTGTGAATTAATGATATCAAGGGCTTTCAAACAGTGGTTATTCTTTGAAAGATCACATAGTTCGACCAACAAAACTACCCCTATTCTTGGCCTACAAAAGGTAACCGCTTTTGTGTGATATCCAACGATTGTCGCAGACAACCTGGGGCATTTAAAACAAGTGATGACTTTTCGGCGCCTCCTACTTGATTGACCCCCAAACGCCTGGTCCTGATCCGCTACTGTTTTAACCGATGTTGTTTTACCAATTTAGGCAAGTTTTACCTCATATTTTGTGACGTCATGGATTTCGCACGCCCGTAAAAACTTCAATCTCGGCGCATATGCTATGAACAGGGTCTTCAAGATACACTTGATCGGTTTGCAGCTTTGTGCGACCAAATGGAAATTTGGAAATTAGCACTAAAAAGACCAAGTACAAGGCAGTGTATACGCTGCATGTAAGTGGCAATACACTGCAGCAGGTAGAGAAGTTCAAGTACTCTGGGGTCAGGGCCGGATTTAGCTGATGCGAGGCCCTAGGCTAATCCACTTATGAGGCCCTCTCTCGCACTGTTACGAGGAAAAATGGAAAAGCGCTATTCAGTTTAAGGTTAGCCGAAAATGACGATGTGGGCGCTCTAGAAGTACGGTCAATAAAACATTCCAAATCATTATTAGAGTGCCCCACGATCACTGCGCTTGTTGTTGCCTTCGACGCAAAAGCGTTCAATGGCACGGAGTTGTTGAAATCGTGCTTGGCTGGTGGGAACAGGATTATCAATTTTTGCAGGCAAACCAACCGGAGATGTCATTGGTAAATATTTGATTCAAGACATGGCCTACGATTTTATAAGTTGCACATTTGATTTTTCTTGTCTGTACTCAAAAAAACAAACACATTGCATATATATATGGCGGCATAAGGATGTTAAAGCACAACGCGTGGACCACGTTGGGACTCGCTTACCACGGATGTAAAAATCTCACACACACGAGCAAAACACGTCAAATAAAACGCACCCAAATGGTTGCAACTGGTAGGTTCACGATTCGCGTGTTTGTTACTTTTTCAAACTGCTAAGAATCGAACGCAAGTCGCAACGAAACGGTCGCGCGAAAGCATGTGAGATTTGAACCAGAACCATCGCCAGTAAGTCTTCACTATAGGGGGCTTTACATTTGCGCATGGGGTCTTGACATTCTGAAAATTTGATGAAATCTCCACTGATTGCAGTGTTTCATATTTCAATTTGGAGGAATGCTCCCCGTGGCGACGGGAATGTTTTACTTCCCTTATGCTGTCATTACTGAAAAACCTGTAAAATGCTACAATCACCGAATCAAGTAAGACTGAACAGAGCACAGCAAACAATTAAAAAAGAATTTTGTCCTGGCCTTCTTCATAACAAAATCATCTAAGAATTCAGTAAAATTTGTTTGCCTAAGTTTGTCACTTTTAATGCACCGATTGTTTAGTGTGGGCAACCTCTCTTGAAACATTGCAACCTTTTAATACAGTTTTAATTCTTTTGAATCCTGTAAAAACTTTCCTCCTGAGCAGTTGCTGTAGTAACCATCAAGCTAAGAAATAAGAGTCCGCAGGGTTGGATAAACTAAGAATCACTACTCTAAGGCATCAAACCCAAACGCGCCTTTGTCATTTTCTCGGTGTTACCCTCTTCTTTGTCTACTTGGGGTAAGAATTCTGTGGTTGCCAGTTGGCAAAGTGACTTTTGCTTGCTATCCAAGCTCATTAAGATCTTCTCTGATTTGCTTAGCATGGGAGCTGTACAAACTTGCGCAAGTACTCAATAGCAATCTGATTTCGGAATGACTTCGTTAAAGAAAATTTAAATGGAGAAAACGGCATCTAAAAATACCAAAAGAGCTTTACGTAATAGAAACTCTAAAAAAACTGCAGTATTGTTTAGAAGAAGCAACTATGTTTTTATTGTAGGATAATGCTGCTAGCCATACACAACGTGTAGGTGTAGTGCACATGCAGCTCTTTTTTGCAGTGCAACTTTTAAGCTTTGAACAGACGCATTGCAACACGAACAGTCACACGTTCTTTCGCCTGATTCACACGTAACAATCGGTACGATTCAGCAAATACAGGACGCAGCCAACGTGCATTGAGTATATCGACACAATAGTCGGCATGCGGCTTGACCAACGGTCATATTGAGATTCATGGAAATTAGTTGGAAGGCCCTGGCGTTATCAACACGGAATCTGAATAGGTGAAAAAACTAAATTTCACTAATACTTAAGGCATACAATTTTGACGAATAATTGTCAAACTCATCATATACCGGCAATTGACTCCATGCGTACCACAGTTTGTTGGAGGCCCCCTTGGATCTTGAGGCCCTAGCCTTAAGCCTATATAGCTTACAGGTAAATCTGGCCCTGCCTGGGGTGGTATGACAGAAGGCGGAATAGAGAGATTGATACACGGACTGGTAAAGCAGACGCAGTCACGCAGTTCTGCTTGAGGTTTGTCGCTCAGTGTTAAAAAAATGGGAGCTTTCGAACACCACAACGCTGCCAGTTTTTAAATCGTTTCTTTCCAATCCTCAACTATGGTCACAAATTTTCGGTAATGACTGAAAGAGTGATATCTGGATACAAGCGGCAGAGATGGGAGTTTACCGTGTGACACTTTGCGACAACGTCCGCAGCTGCGAATTTCGTAAAGCCCTGAATGTCGAGATCCTTTTCCTCTTAACAGAGAGATCCCAGCTACGATGGTTCGACCATGTGACCAGAACGAGCCAGGAAAGATCGGCTAGGCAGGTCCTGCTGGCTTACACCCACGGAAAAGCGTCCCAGAGGTTGACCAAGGACCAGATGGCGTGATTGCATCTCTGACGTTGCTTAGTTCCGCCTTGGTGTGGAGCCAGCCGAACTATCAGAAATTGCTGAAAATCGTGAGGTATTTCGAGTCTTATCAGGTCTACTGCCCCCGCGAGCCCCTGTGAGGAAAAGCGTGCATGAAAATGAAGGAACGAATGAATGCTTCTTCAACCTCCCCAAAAAGATGTGCAAAATTCTACGAACAAGCCATTAACTAAATAAAATCCAAATGAAAAAGATCAAAACAAGAATAGCCTGAAAAAGACAAAAGTGTCCATTGTTCCACAGTAGTTTGGTGATTGTGTAAAGATTTTTTAATAAAAAAAGAAGAAAATCATACATAATCAAAACTTTTGACAAAACTCTGACCTGAGGTTAGCTTTGTTTAACTTTTATATTTAATCAAGCACGACCTTTGTGTGAACTTCCTGCGGCACCCCCACTCTTCGTGCTATTGTATATTGTCTTTTTTCTGAAGGTTCTTCGAATATATAAACACACACACAAACACGTACAGTACACACAAGATTAGTATGATCATGTAGAAATGTTACTGCAACGACCAGCTTATCAGGGAAAATAATTAATGGTTGCATCTTACGTGTTTTCTTATTTCTTTCTCAGCCAGCCTCATTACTTTTATATCCTCATGTAACGATATCATGATTTTCCCCACCACGGAACACAACCATTTTATTTCCGAATAAATATTCAAAAAGTCTCGCAGGTATACGGGAAAGTGGGCGGCAGAAACCTTTTGCCCTGACAACAACGTCATTGAAGTAGTTTATGACACTCGGCCGTGATTTAACCTTTCCCTGAAAAGTGTAGTTTCATCGTCTAAAACATGTCAAAAATTTTGACAATGTCACTTCTATTTGAATAAGAGCTTTTAGTAATAAGATTTTAATAAGATAATAATATTTTGATAATTTTAATAAGATAATAATAATATCATTTTTAATAATAAGAATAAGAGCTTTTAATAAGAGATTCTATTTGAATAAGAGCTGATGATGCCTACTTTGTAGGCGAAATACTGTATATACTCTGTAAGATCTTAGTGTCTGATTCTGTGCTGAGAAAGGATTTCTTTCAATAGACAGTGTTGTCAAAAATTTCTGTTATCTTCCGTAAAAGGCAAAGGTGATAGGAAAAAGTTATAATTTTTTTCGTGGACCAGGGACAACGGACAACGCTAGCGTTTCATTATTTTCGGTGATATTCGCCATTATTTCCTAATTTTGCGCGTATCGCTTTCCAACTGCAACTAAGATACCCAATGTCCGTTCTCCTTAGATACCCAAATTCTGTCATGATAATTAACCAACATTGACTTGCTTAATATTAACAAATTCCGCCTCGGAAAGCGGGCCGGCCGCTCTCCTGCTCCCCCTCTTATACGTTTAACATGTTTCAACCCGGTTCCTGTGTCCTTCTTTTAGCACTTGCAGAACAACGGTTTAAAAATTTTGTTAAATACTGCTGTGTGTATCAGATTTGACATGATTCGCTACAAAGCTTGTGCGGGGCATGAGGAAACTGAAACCGGAAACGATGAACGTGAAAAGCTAGATATGCAAACGAAATCACCTTAGATGTTATGAAAACGACTATTTCCATTGTAGGTCAACATTTTTCATGTCAATCTGATTTTTTGTTGGTGTTTTTGCCACGACTTTGCGAGATTCACGTTTTGATCAGTCTAAAATTGTAATTCTGTTCCGAAACCACTCTAGTATGATTTTTGTCATTGCCTACTACCTGCTAGGTGTTACAACTAAATAAATTTTTCCTAAAATGAACAAGGTAAAATTTGAGGTTGACAGAAAATCACCAAATTTGTTTTATATTCTGTGTATTATTATCTGACCTAAAAGTTTGAACAGGGCTTCACGGTAATAAGGTAGGGTAAATATTGAAAGCGGTATTTTGATTTGGAGCCCTTCCATGAGACTTTCTTTCTATGATAAAATTCTTCTTTTGTATAGATTACTTCAAACATGAATGAAAACGTAAGTTCCCTGGTCACATTTATTGCATCATGAAAGTATGCGTAATTGCTTACGAATATGCATGCCCTTAAAAAGTGCATGTTTTAGACAACCAAAAACTGATATTTTGTAACATATTTCAGTACAATTTGATGACCTATCGTTGAACAAATGCACTGAATTTCGAAACAACGTCAACGCTATGATCGAGTTACTGTCTTTGCATTGAAATATTGATGGGTTGTCACCGCTCCTGATCCTGAACCGAAACAGAAAGGCGATAAGGTGCTACACTTAACCGACAAATGACCTGAAGTGGAGTGTCATTTACCGTAGCAGGTGTTCCTCCTTTACACTCCAGCACACTGCCTTCGTCGGATATATAACGTGGAACTAAAGATCTATAGTTGGAACTATAGTTCCACGTAATATATCAAAATGGTTTTGAGATCAGTGGAAGGGTACAAATTAACTTTGAAGAAAGTAGCTATATAATCGGAATACGATAGAATACTATGGCCCGCAATGACCAAATTGCGTAATCTAAAAGTTAGAAAATAGTGATAGCAAAATAGTGATAGGTTCTCTGCTGATTTTTGCACTGAGTCTAGACATGATTACAGCAACATTTGCAGCGAAACGTTATAAAAACCTGTTGGAGATAAAGGAAAAGGTGGGGGATTACAAGTAAATTACAGACAGTGTTTGTTAAAATATCAAACTTTTGCATTTGCATTTAAGTTAATTACGCCAAAGGGATAATTTTTGACCAGACAAATCAGAGTGACAGCTTTATTGACAAAATTGGATGGAAAGTTAAAGTCCAGAGCATACCAATGTCAGGTTAAAGACAGTAACGGAAAGGATTTCTTATAAGCCGGATTTGATTGTCGTACTGTTTTACAAAGAAAGCAGAAATAGTTTTCCTAAGTTTACTGTACGTAAAAAAATAGTGTCGTCAGGTTTAGTCAAAGTGGCATATGCTGGAAATACACAGTGGTGGTTATTTTTCGTGTACTGCGTTTTGCTGCATATGGCAGTTTGTACTGAAGTGAACATAGGAGCAATCCTAAAAATAGCCTTTTTTTATTGTAAAAGTTTAAATCTTCAAGTCTCCAAATGATCATACGATAACTTCTATTGTGCCTATTTGCAAAGATAAGAATGGTGACAAATGCTCGTAACTATAGACCTATTTCATTAGCAGCAACTATCTCCAAACTATTTGAATTTGCATTTTATCTTGCATTGTACAATTGGTTGCCACCACTGGCAACCTGCTTAGCTTGAAGTCACGACATGGAAATAACAAGGGTGTATTTTTGCTGAAACATACTATCATATTACCTAAACAAAGGCATCTCAGTCTTTTCAGCGTTTTTAGATGCATCTGAGGCGTTCGACATAACTAACCACAACCTATGGTCTACAAAACTAATTAAGCGCAATGTACCTATGTGCATAGTAAGACTACTAGAGAGTTGTTGTAGAGATCAGACCATCAAACGAAGTGGATTATTTGCCTTTCGGATCACTTTATTGTAACCAACGGGGCAAGACAAGGGGGTTCTGAGTTCATACCTATTCGCTGTTTACCTTCATGGGCTTTCAGTCCAGTTGGGCAAAGCCGAATGTCTGATGCACCCTGGGAAATATAGTTGTGAATGACCTACCCTTTTGCTGCTGATTTACGTGTGTTTGGTCCCAGCGTCAGTGGTCGTCAACACCCTCTGAATATTTACTGTGTTTATGCTGTGGAAAAATTGCTTTTAACTGTAACAAGACAGCCGGTATAGTTTTTCCCCTAAATAGTTTAACTGCAGTAGAGCACTGATCACAGGTTCTTCTGACCTTGTTTGCAGCACACTAAGGTGATTTCACTTGCCTCTGGGTGTCATTATCATTTTCAGTGAGGCCTGAAGTAATACGCCATGATATTTGACCTGTTCAGCAAACGCAACACGTAAAAGATTCAGGGATACAATTGGTGTTTCAGTCGATTTAGAACGTTCTTTCAGGATTGCTAACCTTCCCTCACCATAAAATCCAGAGCTAGTCACAGAAAAGCTAAGAAAAGCCAGTTATCAGTCATTAAAAACACACATAAGACACGCACATCCAAATACAAAATAGATACTGCATTGCAACTCGTCAGTGTCATCGATGCAATGCATTTCTAAATCTTCAGAATCATTTATTTAATCTTTCGTGATTCCATTGTCACATATTTGTTTCTTATTAATTCATCTATCATTTTTAAAGTAACAGTAAAATCTTTGCAACATTCTTTTATCAAAATTGAGATTTGTTTTTATACCTAACAATGCATCTAGCATGCTAAGCTTCATTCAATTCCTTAACTTTGTTTTTGATGAAGTTACTGTACAGTCGAGGAATGGTTTTCCATCATTGAATTTCAAATTGGCAATGCTAACCAAGACACTACGTACATTGCAACCTCGTCAAAAGCGCTTTCTCCTGCACCATTTTTGTACTTTTTCACACCGATCCTGAATTCTGCTGTGTCTGGAGGTATACTGCCTGAAAACGCAGTACCTCATTTGCCCAATCAACAAAACACAGTTTTCCTATTGCTCTTCCGTCTCATGCGTAAGTCTTCCTTTAAAAAAACTGAGAGCACGTTGTGAAAATGGAAGTTGAGCAGCTTGTGAAAACACTAATAGGATGAAGAGCATTGAAACCTTCAAATATTTTTTTTCCCTGGAAGCTTCTTTTTGACTTGCTCTAGTCATCTATAGCACTCTGCATCTTTTCTTCAACGTCTGCACATTACCTTCATCAGTTTCCCTGTTTTGACTTTTGGATAAAAATGCGTAAGTTTCAGACGGGAATTTTGAACCAAAGTCTACACGATAAAGTGGAAGTTCGCACCATGCATGCTTACTGACCCTCATCAGAAGAGATTTGTAATGAATATGCAGTTCAGAACATCCATTTTTAGGGTTAAGCCTTTCCAGCTGAAAAAAAGCCAGATTTTCGATTTTAAAAAATGCGTTAAAAACGTAGTTTCAAACTCTGGTTTCAAAAAAGTCAAGTTGGCAACCTTGCCCTCTGTTTCGCGCCTACTGTATGCCAATCTGTGTCAGTCAGTTGTGGCGCAAGTACACACAGTCTTGCTAGTACGAGCGAATTACATGCCTTCGCGTTGCCTACAACAATGCCTGTAGAATTTTACATTACATCCCCGGTGTCAAGTGAAATTTCTGACTTGCGAAATTTCTGACTTCACGCCATGTGCGAATGCCCAGAGTGATATTCTACATATCAAATACGCTGAGGGAACTGATGATTAGGGCTCAGGGTTCAGTTTTTAGGTATAATCGTGTCGGGTTAGGGTTAGAAAAAGAAAAATAATTGAGGTCTAAGACTAAGTCCAATATTGTTCAGTGATTATAGTTATTCCCGTACTGCAGCGTGTTGTGGGTATTTGACATCCAGCTGAAAAGTTTTAATTTACACAACATACTGTACATCAAAAAATAAACGCCCAAGTTTGTTCCTTTGCTCTGAGGAGCAAAATAAGTGACAAACAAAAATAGGTCAGAAATTTCGCAGAGGTCAGAAATTTCGCTTGACACCGGGAACGTAAATGTTCGCCCATATCAAGTTATTTATTTCGTCAGGATATTTGATGCTTTGATTAGAAACAATTTGTATGCTTTTGTTAAACGATGCGCATCTTCATGCATCTTTTTTATACGCTCACTTCAGTTGTTTGATGCTTTTCACAAATCTCCAATTTTCTCCCATTGTGTAACTCTTTTTATGACAATGACCAAATACAGCAGTTGCTGGTGCTTTGTTTAGTATTCGTTCCTTTACAGTATTGACAACTTGTACCAACTGAAACCTGCTCTGTTGTGCGTTGTGTACAAGCATTTCTGCACCCTTGTGTTCTTTTAACTAACGTGATGTGTACCTTTTTTCTAAGACAGACACTTAAATAAATAATGAAAAGTAGCAAAAAACCAAGCTGTTGTTTCGTCTACAATCGCTTCTTCAACTAAAATTTCAAGGCAGTCAGTTTACAACCAACATGATAGTGCGATATATGCGACTGCAATGATAGTTGGTGTCTATTTTCTGTCAAGGAGGCGTTCATGCGTCTTTCCCAAGGGCCCTAGCGCAGCAAACCTGTTGCGCGCGTGCGTCAAAACCCCAGAGCCATTACTGGCAAGTACGTTCTTTGCCTGCCTTGCTTGTAGCGGTGCTTGTTGTTCGACATCTACGGGTAGCTCTTTCACGGAGCCACGCTGACCTTGTAGAAGTGCGTACGCTCCATAGAAAGCTTCTATAAAATCTGTTAAATTTTTTACAACTGCACTTTCGATGTGCGATTTAGGCTTTATCGAGTATTAGTCAGCGTCAAGGAAAATAACTGTATTCCATTGTTCAAAATGGAATTCAGAGATGACCTTGTGCAGTTATTGTTAGGTCAAGAAAGAGAAGTTTAATTTGTGCTTGGTACAAAATATTTTCTATGGTTGAATTTCAAACTTCGGACATGTTTTTGTTTGATATGCTGAGAGCTCATGTTAAGCAAAACTTTTGAAAACTTGGAGGAAATCGCAGGTTCTTTGGCTGACTGATGATATATTATAATGTCAAAAAATATGTTTTTATAACTTTTCAAAAGTATAGCAAAACGAGAAACAAAAAGCAATCCATCCAAAATTGAAATATATGTGCTTGAAAATATGGAGTAAAAGTGCAGCATATACAAGTAGAAAATCAAAGATGAAGTGCTTGACGAGTTGAATTAAAAGCAAAAACGGAAAGAAAATTAAAAAAAAATTAGTTGAATTGAATCCAACTCACTTTTAGGTACACGTCATAGTTGACCAACAACCGTAAACTTCAGCCAAACGTAAACCTCGAAATTAAGCGTCTTTTACGTCACATTGATATAACATTCATTCATTCAGCTAGAACAACTGCTATACCATAAAAATTTTATACGTTTTTTTCCAGTGAAGACTGTTGAAAACCTAGCAAAGAAAGTTTGACCAAAATATATCTAAGCGAAAACAATTATTGTAAGGCTAGCGACAAAATCTAAAGTTTGTGCAAAAATATTCAAAATAAGTGTACTCAACGTGCCAAATACGCCAAAGCTAAAAATTTAGACTCCATTGGTTATTAAACTCCATATTTGGCCGTTTTTTTGAAAAGCGTGAAAGTATGCCCCTCTTATGTGTAGCGGCCCCTCAAAAATCTATCTTTCCTTGTGCCGACTTTGGTTCTACAATTGCCTTATATCTTCAATAGAAATTGAAGCCTTTCCTACATTCTTCTTAAAAACAAATGGCATTGCAATCTTTTCTAGGAATTTATAGCTCTTTCGTGTAGTTCAGAAGTTCTCTTCTATAAATTGCCGTGATTTCTAACGTTTTTATTAGGTTTGTTTTTCGGATATGTATATTTTCGTGCGGGACCGTGTTGCCGCCCTCGCAAATATGTCTAACTGTCGATCTGATTACCTGTACATAAACTTCTTTTTGTAGTAATAATAACAGCATATTTTATGAACCAAACAAACACAATCAATTCAGTGGACACAGGGCTTATTCATGTCGTTTGAAGTTGTCATTTTCCAAGAAATACAAAATATAGTGTTTTACTCCTCTATGCCATAGGCCGATGGCGAACAGCACGAAAACAAGTTTTCGCATACCAGCAAAGTACTGTCGCAACACCCTCAGTTAACCATATGAAGTAAGCCCAATGTAGACACGTTTTTCCAAGTAAAGCTCACGAGAAACTGTTCTAGCTGATTTAACTAACGCATAGAGCTTCAACAAGCAATCTCTGTTTGCGGGAAATCTTTTGAAAACAACCAAACGTATCCCGACAATACTGCTTATACTCAATACTGACAATAATGCTTTTCATCGAAGTTCTGCACTGCAGTGTCTGGTGGTTTTGCGCTGTTGCGAGCTTTTTGTCAGTGGAAAATTGAACATCCATTAAGTACCGTTTTTTTCATGCTTTTTCTGTAACCGGTCGTACAGACGGCCTGCATTTCTCTTACGCCCAGCTGCATAGTATTGTCGTGTTGTCACTGTACTGATAAGTCTAGAGTAGATATTTGCACTTCCGCTCGTTTCAAGGTAAATTGTGAAGTTATGCCTCTGCGCAGTTTCACAAATTTTCAGTTAATATTGAGTCGTCATAGGAAAGAGTTGCGCGGGGCCTCAAAAAGCGCGGGGGCCTAGGCCATGGCCTATTTGGCCTATGCGTAAATCCGTCACTGCTTATTAATATGATGAGACGTATTGAGCGCCCAATCGGATAAAAACCCCTTCAAGGCGCTATACCAACACAGGGCATAAAAGCCAAAATATGTCCAACTGCAGTGAAACACGCGCGCAGATAGCTGTCAGATTGGGGCAAACGATGGAAGAGAGGTGGAAAGGCACAAGAAAAATATAAAATATCACAGCGTTTCACGACGCAAAGACTGGCTTTTGAATTCACGGTTGCAGTAAGCAAGTTCGTTAGAATTCGCTTATGTTGCACCGAAGATTGTTCCAAAGTTCAGCAGCAGCTGCAGAAAAAGTTTTGGAATCGTACGACACAGTTCGAAAAGCTGGAACATTCAAAAGATTTTTTGATTTTTGATCGTAATGTTCTCACAGGATGATAGTGTTCGACGCGCTCCCGCAAGTATGGCGGCCCAATCCAACGCAGAGCTATAAACGTCAGCATGAGGATTCTGAAGCGTGCGGTGTGACTTCCACAGGCGGGTAGTGAAGCGAGGCGAGAGTAGAAGTGGTGTGCTCTTTTTTCCTCAGGCGGAGAACCAATCGGGTAACAGTATTTTACACGCGCTGCAAGCATGTTTTCGCGTGGTGTGAAGCACCGAAGAGCAGAGAGCCGCAGTAGTCAAGACACGAAGCCACCACGGCATAAACAAGTGTCTCGCAAGTTGTTCTCGACAAGCAGTGTCGTATCCTTCCGATTGCTCTAACGTTGAAGTAGCAAATTATAACAGTCTTTTCCGCTTGGTCGCGCATGGACAAAGTCTGATCAAGCATAACACCAAGCGTTTGACGCAGCTCGACACGCTAAGAGGATGGCAACTCCTCCACACGGAGGCGTTATTAAGCACAGCCACAGAACGCACTGGCGAGAAAATGATGAATTCCGTTTTTTTGGGTTCAGTTTGAACACGTTGCAAGCAATCCAGCGTACGTGTATGGGATCACCATATTTTTGGTCAGTCGTGGGAAGCCTTGCTTTTCTACTGTTTATTGTAGAAATGCGTTTGGAACTGCAAAGTCTTAAAGCAGATGAAATCATAACAATGCAGCCTTATAATAAAAAAATAAGCATCAACGAAAAAAGAGTAAATCGATTACATGAACGCGTCTATTAGAAACAGAGTCTTGGAAAAAGCACACTAGCAAAGTAGCCAGTAAAATCCGTTACGTATTCAATATGTTACAAAATAAACGCACAGATTTTCTGTTTGTTTTATATCTTTAACATCACCATATTCTACATGTTTTATTGAAGCAGCGTTTTCACCACATTCAGTTGCAAGCTGATTTTCATGTTCAATGCTCTTCCAAAAAAATCATCATTTTGTATTGTGATCCGTGCTGCTCCTAAATTCACTTTTTCTTCTTTTTTAAATTTAGAAGTAATACGCTTTGTAACTTCACGTGAACAATTATGTCACAATCTAACTATCCCTTGCGTTACAAATTAGATTTGTGCGTTTAAAGGTAAATTCCAAAAAGTTATCTGCTACCAGTGGTTACCCATCAAGGCTTTACTAAGACACATAAAATCAGCATTTATTTATTCGTCTGTTTTTCTCACTCTCATGGTCCATATGACGTGGTTTTGTAATACTACTCAAGAAATACACATTAAACCAGTGGTTCTTAACTTTTTCCCTACCACGCCTCCCTTTAGTAGTTGTTTTTTGTTTCAAGACCCCTGACTTTAAATTTGACGGAGCACTTTCTCGTTCAAAAACTTTCCATGTAGAGCGCGTGAGGACTCGCGCCCCCCTGGAAATTTATAGGCGCTCCCCCCGGTTATGAACCACTGCAATAAACAGTACATAGGAGACGTTGGTACATACATGCAAATAACACTGAAGAGAACAGTCATGGAAAAAATGCCCCAGCGCTATACCGCACTGTTTTTCTCAAACTTACCCTGCGTGATTGTCACTCCTCAGCTCACGTGCATCACCTGATTTCATTGTGTGTGTACTTGATGAGATTACGTTACATTACCATCTTGATGCAGCATTTGATAAACGCAGTGAATGCCATATGACACTTGTGGCCAACTTGCTATAATGCTGAATGCAGTTAGGATAGGGTTGAGCATTGACAAGGCCCGTAAGTGACAGGTACGACAACCGCAAAAAAATAGTTCAAAATCGAAGTATAAGAGTAAAACGATTTGCAGCGAAGGTAGCGGATCCAACGTAACTAAAATTTATGATTTTGAATACATTTTACAGAAGTCATTTTGAAAAACTTAAATCCAGTCTACAGCTCCCGCCCCCTTTAAAGGTTTACCACACCAGCATTAAGAAATATATTCAGTGGAGATATCACTTAATACTAACCAAGTCTCCTTAAATTTTTCAAACTTTTTGAGCGACTCTGCAAAAATCCTTTCTTTCTTTCTTTCTTTCTTTCTTTCTTTCTTTCTTTCATAGCAGTTAAATAAAGATACAAGTTTTAAATGTAACGGAGTATAAAAATACGTACACACTTATCACATTCATCAAAATCAAAATGGTTTAAAAAAACATTCATGGTTTATTTCAAAATGTTTCCGTTTGCTGAAAGCAATGCAAAATGTTTTGAGATAAACCATAAACAGTATTTGAAG
>JGI24158J21664_10000604_pt1 | contig 34472 bp, 22 predicted proteins | sample Ectturendosymbi3_FD_21664 | JGI IMG/M metagenome (IMG submission 21664)
TGCAAGCGCCAAAGGTGGGATTTTTGCGGAGAGTCCACGGTGTGATGAAGGGGCTTACGGAGGTTAAATTGCGCCCGGGGCAAGAAACAAGTTTGGCGCCTCCATATTTGAACCTAAGATATTTTGAGAGTATGCATTGCATTGAAGAAAAAGCTTGCGACATTGCTGGGACTTTTCGGCGCCTCCCCAGTGATTCGCCGCCCGGGCATTGTGCCGCCCTCATTACGCCACTGATGTGACACTTCGCGACAAATTGTGCAGCTGTGAAATTTGCAGAGCCCTGAATGTCGAAGCACTTCTCCAAATTGAGAGAACACAACCACGTTAGCTCGGCCACGTACCCAGAATGCCCCACAAACGATTGGTGAGGCAAGCCCTGCTGGATAAACCCACGGGAAAGCGATCCAAATGTTGTCCAGGGTCCAGGTGGCGTGACTTCATCACGACCTTGCTTGGTCCCGTCTTGGTGTGGAGCCAGCAGAACTATCCGAAGTTGATCGTGAGGTTTTCCAAGTGGATGTTGCCCCCGACGGCACAGGACATTTCGGTCCGGCCATTTCGGTCTGAGCCGCTTCGGTATGAGCCGTTTCGGTCAGAGCCATTTTGGTCTGGACGGTTTCGGTCTGGGGACATTTTGTTCATGACATTTCTGTACATAAACAACTGATTGCATTTGTTTATTTAAATTATTATATAGGCAGGCGAAATGTCACGCTAACTTGTATTATACCAGCTCCCTCTTGAGAAGTCATGATTGCGATTAAATCTGAATTGTAATTATGAGTTTTAAGAATTTGCATTTAATTGAAAATGTCGATTATGATTTAATTTGCTTGCTGATGATAACGAAAATCATACGTTTATGGTGGTTATGGTTGGCATTGCAACGCATTTTCTGGGCATATTCGCTGTGTTTAAGTTTGCTTTTGTAATCTAGTGTTTTTTTGGTGAATCTAGTGTTTTTTCATCATGAAATGTAGTACTTTTCCGTAACAACAGAGTGGCAGCACTGCTGGGTGCTTATTAGCGCGATGTGCAACTGCGTGGTTGCCAGGTTCTCATTTTTTATGGTGGCCTGGACAAGCTACCAGCGCTGCTCGAAACGCTCCAAGAAAAATTTGGGAAACGAAAAAGTTGCAAAAGAGCCAAAATGGAGCCAAATAAAAATTTTGGAGTCAAGCACTTCTCAAAAGAGCCAAATTTCTGTTTTTTTGGTTTAAAAAAAGGAGCCAATCTGGCAACCCTGAAAGTGAATTCTGGGTGTTGAGTACCACTTACTATACTTCTAGGTAACTTGATGCAGTACCTATGAGCATGTCGAATTATTACGTCACACATATGCATTTGCTATAGGCTTGTGAGTGTTTTTAGCACCGTAGCAGTGCATGCTACTACGTCTTAAGTCTTAAATACGTATATGTCTTAAGACTGCTATCTTATCTGCCTTTTTGGGACAAGATCTAGCTTTTTTTTGGTGAAGGCAGGTTGGCAACCCTGATTTGCTAGTACGTACACTCTGTAATGTCTGATTCTTCATAACATATCATCACCTGCAAGTGCAATCTAATCATGTTATCATGTTGTTGTTGTTGGCTAGAGTCGCTTGCCTTAATTGAAGCCTAGTAACTAGTGCAGTTGTATCATTGTATCCATCGCAATTTGCAAGATCTCGTCAAAAGTGTTTTTGCTGCAAAGCTTGAATCGCAAGATGTCACAATAGAATTAGAAGTGGCATGATATTGAATTCGCCAAAAAGTTTTTGCAGGGGTATAGTGCTAACAAAAAGGTGTGAGAATTCATCCAAAAAATAGCCATTTTGAAACAGTTTCTAACTTATGTTATAGAAATACGGGTAAAAGTGTGGGAACGCCGTCCCCATGTGTTCCCGCCCCACTACATCCTGCATTTTTGAAAAAATATCTTGTTTTTCAAAATTGGGACCTGTGTGTTAATGATACTGATACTAGTAAGCCAAAAGACAACAACCCTGCTCAAATAACAAAGCCTAGTGTAGCAAGAGTTTGAGACCCCAAATGCTAAAAAAATTGCATTGTGTGCAAAAATTCAATTGGTTGTTGTTTCTTTGTAAGGTAGCAAATAAAAAATACCTTCTACCTTGCAAAGCAATGGCAAGGATAAAGTACATAAGTTCATAAATTGTGTGGGCAGTTAGTCTAATCAGGTTGTCATCAGTGTGAGTGTTTACTACTTTTTACTATTGAGTGTTTTATATGATTGGGTTTCTCTCTTGTTTGAGTTCATTTTCCTATCTGGTTAACAACAAATGTAAGTTAAAACAAACATTGATACCAGTTCAATACTGTGAATATGACCCACAAAATTCAAAACAGTATTCCAATGAATGATGCTTTTGTAATAAGTTTGGAGCAGTGCTTACACTGCTTGCAAAAATAAAAGAATATACTTGTGCATGCTAATATTCAGCATCTAGTAGCGACCCTTTTGCAGAAATCACACCAGGTCGAGTTTCCATTAAGCATTAGATTAGCATGGTAGTCGTACTGTAAGTTTTGCAACTTTACTGCAGCAGAAAGAAAAGGTATAAAATAATTTTCTGTAGCTATGTTGAATTATTGTACCTGCAGTTGGCTGTCTGGCTCATAATAATAAATTTACTGTAAAAATAATATTTTGCATTTAGAATAAACACAGTGAAGAAACATGTTAAGGTACTTTTACTGAAGCAGGTAAAATAGAACAAATTTTATTGGCGGTGTCTAAACCAGTGGTTCTCAAAGTGGGCGCAGTCGCCCCCTTAGGCCGAGTCAATTTTGGAGGACAAGGGGGTGAAAAGAACAAAGGGGGCAATATGGAGCAAAACAACACAAACTACAAAGGGGGAAAAATGCTCAACCACTAGTTGATCATTGAGTTAACTGCAGTAGCCTACTCTTATGACTTGTTAGCTTCTTGCAAATTTTAATTTACTATAATAATTGTTGGAGGTTGTTGCTAAAGCAATTTACCCATCAAATGTTTGTTCTGGATTGTCTATGTGCCCAACTACAGTGTGGATTATTTTCACAAGAATTCTGAACATAATATTAGCGTCGTAATACAATTGCTTTGTTCAGCTATTTTATACTTTTAAACAAAATTCTTTAAATTTACTACCTTTTGTTTGCGTTATCAGGCTTGGGGAGTGAAAATGATATGTCGAGTTGAAAAGGGAGCGATGGAATAAAAAAGTTTGAGAAACACTGGTCTAAACGATCATATCTGGGTTTAGGCTTAGACTACAAAAGTGCATCAAGCAAAATTTCTGACCTCTGCAAAATATGTGACCACTTCTTGTATGTCAGTTGCTTCTCAGAGAGAGTAAGGAATTGAAGTGGCTGATGGCTAATAATTTTTTTTAACCCTAAGACCTGCACTGTAATTCTAAGCCTTAACCCTAAAACTAAACCCTAACCTTAACCATTAACCCTAAACAATAACCCTAAACCTAAACCCTAAAGCAGTTTTTCCCAACCTTTTTAGATGCATTCCTCCCTTGTTACGCAAAACTTGTTTCATTCCTCCTCTATTACACGAGTCTGTAGGAATATTTGATCTGGTAACATATTCTTTCTAACCTGACTTTTACCTGTGACGGTGTAGGTTATTGTTCGAGTTCATAGGCTGGTATCAACTAAAATTGGAACAATGGTCTTTATTGACGACAATAATTTGATTAAAAGTGGGACAAAACTAATTATTGTCAAATAATGGCACTAAACTTGTCAACCAAAACGTGTGATAGACCATAAATAACTTACAAGTATAAATATAATTAATTAGAAGAGCCAATGTCAACTTAAAAAAGAAGTACAACACTTACTGTACAATGAATAGGTAGCTTAATTATAAAGTAGAAATTCCTCCCGTAAATTTATGAAATTCCTCCCTGGGGAGGAATTTCTCCCCGGTTGGGAATCACTGCCCTAAATGAATATCTAAAGCCGTGTACTGCTTTTCATAAGTTTTTAAGAATATGCAGCAATAGTGGGTCCAAAACTTTCAACAAACAATCTAGTGTGAGAACATCAACTCAAAGGTGTTTTGTGGACTATCAAAAAAAACAATACGACCAAGATGTGACTTGAACCAGCAACCCTTTACATAACAGCACAAGTCACTTCCCACTCGCCCACTTTGACAGTGGTATAAATGTTCGTATTCAGTTTTGTATCTGTCATAAAACCAGATGCGAGATATGTTTTTTTAGTCTTTCTAATGCGAAAACCAGATACGGTTGTTTAGACACTGCCAATCTTATTACAAGTTTGCTGATTCAGTGCAAGCTTGCCATCTTGAACAATTTGAACAGTGACATCTGATTTAAGCAAAACCCAATTTGTTGAATCACAAAACAAAAAAATGGTGAGATGTAAGACAAAATGTAATGAGAATGAGAAACAAAACAATGAAAACATGAAGGAAAAGAAGCACAGAAACAAAGACAATGATATCTATGAAAAACGTGATCTATGAACATATGCAAACGAAAAATTCAATTAGAAAGGTGAGCAATATACCTCAAAACCAAACATAGCAATTGAAAGGGGACCATGGCAAACATAAACGAAATAATCCCAAGACATTCCAATTGAACAACACAAATATCATATCATATGCATAACATTCATTAACATAACGCAGATGATGGTGGGCAAGCAATGGGCGAAGAGTTGAGGTATGTACAGATGAGCAGGTGAGGCATGCAACTTGGTGTAGGTGAACACATTCAAACCAAGGATTCTAATGCAAAATTTGATAGATGTTACTATAGGTAATGTGGAGGCATTTATCAAGGCTGTAATATTGTTCCACAATTTCCAGACATCCATTACATCGGCATGCGATAGGCATAAAACAGTATTTACAGCTGTAGTTCAGCACTGAGCAAAGGTGCCTATGAGCTTATTTGCTGCACACAGGCTGCACACTGCACAGTAAAGTGATTTCACTTCTCGCTTAAGTCATTGTTGATTTTGATCTTTCAAAGAATCTACCTGCCATCCTCAGCTTTTATAACTTTACTGTGATTCTGCATGTATTCACATTTTTTGTTAATGTGGCCCACATGTGGGCTGTTACAGTATTTTCAGTTGCCTGGAAGCATACTAATCCTCTTATGTAATATTAAACAAGTTCTGCAGACTAAAGCAGTGGTTTCCAACCTTTTTTGTCCCACAGATCATTAGCAACTCACTATGACCCAACGAATCCCATTTAAAACTTCAATAAAGCAAATGCAATGCAGCAGTGTACATGAAATGTCAACTCATGACCCCTCAAAATGATTCACAACCCCTCTGGGAGTTGTGACCCCCCCAGGTTGAAAACCGCTAGGCTAAGGTGATGTGTATCATGATTGACATTTTTAGGTATGAATGCGCTTTTTCTGTTGTGTGCCTATTTTAAAGAGTGATTTTAAAATCTTTTTTCTAAGGTGATTTATAATTTTTCATACTTACTCATTTTGTGAATTGCTAAAATATGATTGGATCAATAAACAAGAAATGTCTCCATATTGAATGTTGTGGTTTGTTTAAGTGGCTTTTCTTCATAGAACTGAAGCATTGCAACTTGCTCATATATATATTGCAAAGCATGAGACAATCACACATAGTTAAAGTTTTTTCTTTTTTTATGATATTTGCATGTTTTCTGCTTTTATGGTGTCTTATTTTTATCTTAGTAAATATGCAAGTTACTACTCATATGCAATCCAAGTATTTGAAGAAAACTAGCATGTATTGACTCCTTAACTTGTAATAACAAAAAATAAGAATAAAAAATCTACTTATACCATTTTTAACCAACACCTTGGTGAATTTGAGCAAAATTTGAATTTTAGAGTTTATGAAGCAATTTTTATAAATATTTCATAATTGTAAAAAAGCATGTGAAGCAATATAATTATTAGTCATCTTAACAGGTAACTTTAAACTGTTTGAAAGCATCTATCATTCAAGGCATCTAGAGCTGTAATCACATGCCTTGCCTGATTCGGACGAGCATTTGGATTTTTTGAGAGTTTGATTTATTTATTTTGTGCAGTGCTGTATGTTGCATGCAGTGATTTATGATAGTTTGTTTGCCGGTTCTTGAAAGAAGACAACTGATAAGGGTTGTTCTAGTTGGTTTGTTTCATTTTAGCTTGCTATTTACGAAATAAAATTTCAGTCTGCTAAAACAAATGTTTTGCCATTATTACCATACATAGTGTATTTTTTTGCTTTTAAGAAGTGTTTGGATCCTTTTATAACATATATGCAGGTGTGTAGGTAAACATATTGTAAATGTATAAATAAATTGCTGTGCCAACACTTAGGAATTGCAACTCTTCTGACTGTGTAGAGGTTAAATGTGAATTTTATTCTAAAGATTTCAGAAGCGCGATTGAGAACAAAGTTTGATTGATTTCATTTGCTATCAATCTTGAGCAAGCAAGTAGTTCAAGAGAGTTAATACCTCGTTATGAGTGAATTAACAGGTGAGAGAATTTTTTGCAATTTTCAGAATGATTTATCTTGTAATGGAAATGTTTTTTAATGAAGTTGGTGTGGATGCTCAGTAATACAAGGTATTTGCTTTTGAAAGAAATCTTTTGGAGGCAGATATGAATTATTTGTTTCTTGTGACTGAAATGTCTTAGCATAGGCTTTTTCTTCATGTGTCAGACTGAGTCATAAGTTTTATCTAAAACAGTAATTGGGAAAGTTACATTTAATGTAGAATAAAATTTGCTAGATTGAGGAAAGGTGCCCTTTGTGGAATGTTCTTTTATTTTTTCTATTCAACTACATACAAGTCACAAATTATACCAATTTTTTATATATGCTGATTTTTTACTCATCCTCTTAGAAAACAATGGTTGGTATAAGTAGCACTATCACTTGTGTGTATTGCTGTTTAGCGGTATATATTTATATTCTTTTTGAGGCAATTCCTTGATTTTTTTCATTACTCGGAAACCCTTCTTCAGGATGAATGCTCGTTTTTGAAGTGGGAAAAGATTATTCTCAGTTCTTGTTACACTAACCATTATTTTATTGTTAACTGTCTGAAGCAATGGTGCTTATTGACCTTGTGGTCTATTAACAACCCCAAAGAAGTGGAATTAAGTTTTTCTTGTGCTGCTCACTCTTATAGGCAAATATTTCTCAAAGTGAAACACCAAAAAACTTTGAAGGTGTCCCTCTAAAATTTTGTACTTGGACTATTTACACCACTAACAGACTTTGTTCTTACAAGTTCAATGGAGACTTTCTTGTGTGTGCACATGCTTGTACTCAAGCCAACTGTCAGGTACAACAAGCAAGAAATGGTTGTGACAATATGTTAGTTTTTTATTGAGACAAAACAAAAACTTTTTGTTGTAAATAAAGATGAATGTGTATAATGGAGTAATAAAACAATGAAAAATTTGTTCAAAAAGGATTCATACTTCTGTCCTGGTTTCATACTTCGTAAAGATTCATACTTTTTCTCATACTTTTTCCAGCTCTTCAAGAAATATGTAATACTTCAGTGATTGTATTCCTATAAAGTGAAGTGATTATGCTTAATATGTTAAGTTAAAAAAATGTTCCGAATATATTCTGACAAGTCAAATGCTAAAGGTTAAGTTGCCAAACGTTTTGTAAACTATTGATCCTGGAAAACATCTAGCTTTGAGTGCGTTTGTGAATGCTTCTGAGTTTAAATGTGACCATAACCACCCGGGTATGCAAGCCATTCTCTCTTCTGTCTAACTGCTTTCGTTTAAGTTTGTCATCAGATGCGTTTATGAATGGTTATTGGAATATTTAGTTTATTCTTTATCTGTGCAAGTTCATATTTAACCATTGTGCTACATGTTGTTATGTATGTACTAATGAAGTTTGGCCTCATAGTTCGTGTATTTAAGATTGATTCAACTCTTTAATTGCTGTTCCAGATACACTTGCTTACAATTTTTGTTCTATTAACCGTTGGAGCTGAAGTGTTTATGTAGACCAGAATTTATTGTTGTTGGTACGCGCAGAGATATGATGGGATTTGACATTAGAAAATTTAAAGGTGTAATCCTTCATATGAGGTTTACTGGCGTAAATCTTGGTTTTTGTAGCAGTGATTAGAATGGGAAGTTTGTCAACACCTGATTGTTGATATTACCACTGTTTTTATTGTTTTACTATGAGGCAGACACTTTAGGAAAATCAGTCCATCTCAAACTTATAGCAAATGCCGATCTTGGGAATTTTATCTGGAAAGTGTGCACTATTTTTGTGCATTTTTGTACTTGCATGTTTAATTTTTTGCTGTATGTTCGCAGTTCATGGTTAGCATTGTGCTATGCAAAAGATGTTTGTTAAATGTTCTGTGTATTATATTTATAAATACAGATATTGCTGTGTGATCGCCCAGATATCAGTGGTATATAGCTCAAGGAAACTGGCGGTGTGTTATTTGTCTAGATTATCTAGTCTCTGTATTTGTCTAGAACACTAGATAGTGTCTAGAACAGTGCTCTTCAACCTTTTTTGTGTGGTGCACCCTAACGATGTTTTGACAAACTCATGCACCCCATTTACTTAAACGCATGCAGTACTGACACGTCTCTTGTGTCCCCCACCTAATTGCGCCAATATCTGTAAGTACCATGGCCTATTTCAGTGACTCAGCTGCACAATTCAATTGATAATGGTTCATTGTCAGTTGCTTAAGAATCACAAACAATTAACTAAATACAACAATTACGTCAATTAGCTTGTCATGGTCTGATGCTTACAGACCACACTTTAAATTGTGCAATGACTAGGTTAATTCCTGAAAGTCATTGGTTGGTTAATTGTTCATTTTTGGTAACAGGAAGTTTTTGTAAAAGGTATCTATATAGCGTGACAAGTTGGTGATGCACCCTTGTGAACCCTTTCGTAGTGGTGCACCCCACGCAGATTTTGGTGCACCCTAGGGTGCACCGTGCACACCGGTTGAAGAGCGCTGGTCTAGAACACAGTTTGCATTCTTGGTGTCTTTTGGCACTCTCTCACTACTGTTTTTGCTTAGGCTCTGTGCCACCTTTCTACAGAGATGTATATGACAAGCTTTGTCCCAGTCACAGTGATGAAATCACTCAACAGATTATGACTGAAGTTTTGGCCAGAACCAATCTGGAACGAACTGTTTTGAGTCAGGCTAGTAAATATTTTTTGTTAATATTTTTTTGAAGATGTTGCATAAAGCAAGAAGTCTATGTGTTTAAGATGTGATTCTGCCAGAAAATATTTAGGTTGTTTGTGTGGTTGTTTTGTATTGAAAACAAAGCAAACAGATGTAAAATATGTGAATGGGTTAGGGCTTGCCACAACAGAGAAATGAAGCACCATGTTTGTTTCTATCTTGTAATTCTCTCAGATAGGTGAGAAATTTTAAATGGAAATGTCAAAAGGATTTCTTGAGGTGAAGAGTGCAAACCAAATAACTTTTTACATTTAGATATGGGATTGCATCGAATGCAGAAATGGCAAAATCAACAGAACTAATCTTTACAAGGCTTTGGCATTGGTTGCATTTGTGCAGCAAGGCAAGGGTGTCAATGAAAAATTGCTGGAAAATTTTTCAGGCCAAGGTCAGACTTAACACAATTGCTACTGTTTTTGTAATGTGTATCAGTCTGCTATGCCAAGTTGAATATGCCCTGAATATGATGCTGCACCTAAAGTTTATTGTCTATGCAAGTGTACTGTTTGGGCTTATGAACTATTTCAAAAAGTAAAATAAATACGTGATACCTGCCATTTTGATGTATAAATTAGATAATGCCACTCATTAAGTCTGCATTTGCTACCGCAGCTGCTTGTTTCAGCCAAATGACAGCTAGCTATGTAAAAACAGTGCACTCAAATAGGAATTCTAATAATCCAATTGCAAACTTGTGTTACTTTGATTTATGATGATCAATTCTAGGTTCCTTCTTTTGGTAACATAATTTGGTAACATTTTTTGGCATCATTCACAGAGTTGCCTAAACCTAATCTTGGTGACATAAACACGCTTCAGTTCCTCATCAAAGCAAACAAGAAGTCTCCTACCCAGTTGAACATGACGTATGTAGAGTGCTGTGCATTAGACACGATCCAAGTGACCATTGTGCCTGAGAAGAAAGGAATTTTCTTGAAACATGTGGAGTATGAGATCTCCAGTGTGGTGGGTATCATGTGACAACAATTTGCTATGTTTCCCGTTATTTTTGCTGGATCGAAGTAAATCATCTAGGATAAACAGAGCAGCACAATATTACTGCCATATACAATGTTACCTTCATTTCTAACTTTGGAAATAAACAAACTCTTATATAGATGGCTGTGCTTATCGCTGGCTGGCATTTCCATCGATTGCGCAGATCATTTCGGCCTAAAAGTAATGACAAACCATTTTACTTTTCATCAGGTCTATGTTCAAAACTAAGATCAGGTCTATGTTCAAAATTGTCATTTATGCATTACTAAAACGTCTACTGCAAATATTAAAAATTCTCTTTGATTGTTTTGTAATTTCCGACTTGCATCGGACACACCGAATAATTACTTTCGTACATCATAGGTTCTGTTGCAATTATTATGTAAGCTACAGCTTGTTTCTGAAGTGCAACAGCAATGAGGTTTATAACATCGTTTGTTCGCCCACGAATTCTTGTATACCAACTTGTTTCATTTTCAAGAAGCATCTCTCAGATTGCAAGGCTGTGACAAAACGGGCTGGCCAAGATTTTTCAGCTTGTTTTTAAAAATTTTTTGAAAGTTTTCAAAAATCCCCTGTTTTCAAAAATATTTTTATAATTTTAATTGTTTGCTTAACAATGAAACAACGTCAATTTTTACGACTCGTTTTTGAGATGAGCCCTAAGTATTTTTTCTTAGTTTTCTACCGATGCTCACGAAATCGAAAATTGAAACGGTGAGATCAAATGACTTATCGGCATCGTCTTTGCACAGAAAAATAACAGCACCGTGAAACGGAGATACAATGATTTTGTAGCCTTCCATGAGCTTCTGCAGCAAGTCTATCCGTACAGAATGATACCCAAGCTGCCGCCGAAGAAAGTCCTTGGTTCTTGTAAGTTTCACTGCTGAATAACACGCATGATTGTTAGTATTTTCGCTTGCGGTTTTGTTTGTACGCAACCGAACAAGTTTTTTTCGCAGAATTTTACAGCTCTTGCGAATAATGCTGTTGATTTTCAAACCTGAATTCGTTAACATCGTGATTAAGGGAATAAAAACGTCGCAGTTTCTTTTACACAATTGGCTGTAATGTTGCAGTGCTTAGATATATTTTAAAATCTTTTGAGAAAGAGTAAAAGTGAAAACGGTTATACTGAATCAATTTCGGTGGGGGTATTGGAGTATCCGGACGAATCAGTATAAAAGAAACCGTGGAGAAACTCCCATTTCAGAGGGACAGATATTCCGTAACCACTAAAAAAAGTAAATCTTTAGAAGCCGTCTGGCATAGGGACCTTCGCTCAATCAAACCTCTGGGAAGGTGTGTAACCCTTGTTTGTGCCCACAGGTGCTCTTCTGAACGTGAGCTTGTTTTTACAAGTGTATCTTTACGTGAATTGTGCTGCCTATGATCTTTAATCACTGAGGGTTGTTGCTGCATTTAATAATATCGAGGTTTTGGGTGTCCGATCGTTGTTTGTGGTAAAATGCCAGGCGCAGTATTTGCATTAAAATACGTAGGTTCGTCACAAACAACAGTACGTTATTTGCCACGTCGAGCCGGGCAAGACTTTTTATTCAATTTATAGCGGATAGGGAATTCGTGGAAGTTCGATGCAAAGCGTTGCGGAGGTTCTTGCAACTTGTCGCTCGCCACCCCGCTATGCACGGTTGCCAGGCACTACAGTTCTTCCTGACGTTCAGCGGACACGTAAGTGGATTTTTTGGTTTCGAATGAGCCCCTGCAAAAGCATCTCCGTTTCTTTTCAAGCTGTGTGGTGCAATGATTTCTACAAAATCCTTTGACACCAATTGCAGTAGATAGACATACTTTCTCTCAGATCATTGCTTTGGTTTAGCTCAGTTTCGTTGTCTGATTGCAATTAGCTCAAGTTTGTTATCTAATTACAATCAGCAGCACCGTTTGACATAAAGTGTCATGCTGAATTGCAGACCCATCTCCAATACACTTCGATGTTAGTGTTGTCCCTGAAAAGTGGACTCATCCCTGAGATGCAAGTTGGATTTTAATCATGAAAAATATAAAATATTGGGAATTTCCGGGTTGCAGTTGCATTTTTCATACAATCTTTATACGAGTAGAATGTTGTAACGACTGGAAAAAGAAAAATATCGTTCAGGAGTAACCACAATCGGGAGTGATCTGCACTGTCCATCTTCACCTCGTCTATGCGCCGCTGACCGTGCGGTAGCTTTCGCGGTGAATGCTGCAGCAGTGGCTGCTCTGCAGCTTTTCGCTGCAATCAATCGTCAACGCCCAGCAGGAGGCAGACAGGGACACATTTTTGAAGTCCCGTTTGTGGCCCGACCAAAAATCCATCCCGGTCCCTGTTCGCCCCCTTTTTTCTACTATCCGAACCCCTTTTTGTTGCTGTTAAAAATAAGTTCTGTCGTTGTTGGTACGCAGTTTCAGTGTTCAAATCGCAGACATGTAAGTCATGAGGTGCAGGAAATACCCCGCCGCAGCCCAGGTCTTTGCTTGAAATGTTTCGTAGTTTCTGGTCGCGGTGCTTGTTAAGGAGCCAGCAGGCTGGTTACGCTGCAGCTTACCGTTTGATCGGGTGTTCGAAGATGATTCAAACTGATTGTTGTTTTGCTAAATCAGCATCGGATGTTTGAGTATCATACACGTTTAACGTATATTGCGGGAGACGCGTGGCAGCCAGGGCCGGATTAAGGGGGGGCTACGAGACCAATTGCCCCGAGCCCCCCGTTGCAAGGGGGCACCCGGTGATAAATGTTATTTGTTTTCAAATAAAATACTCTTGTGCCGTCTGGAGGTAGCCGCAGTCGAACTGCGACCCTTTGTTTCGTAATAAAGGGTAACGTATGATAGAAACGCACTTTTTTTCGATGGTTACTATCATTGCGTTTCATCATAATAAACATATGAAGTTAGTCAACCCATTTATACCACATGGTATTGCGTGGTCCGTCAAAAAAGGTTTTAACCAGTCAATATGTAGAACGAAAGAGCAGGAAATGAGATTGCAGTGTTTAGCTAGCACGATGCCGATATCTGTAATGTCATCAGCAGCCGAAATACGCAAAGCAAGGATCTGGTAGTGTTGGCTGAAACGCCGGGACTGAATCGTTTTCTTTCAGCAAAACTTTCAAGCAGCAACGGTAAGCTGAAGCAGGGCGTTAATCAGAACACAAGAATATGTAGGTTGGCTGGCCATATTGACATGTTATTTTCCGGTGTTTTTGTTTGTAATCTCTCGCTTCTGCTTATTGTTCGGGTGAATGTTGTTTTTATGCCGAGTCACTCTCTAGCCTGTGAAATATTTTTTCTTAGTAAAGTAAGAATACACTGTAGTGTTTATATCATAAACTCTCTTCTCGCAATTAACTGTATGTGCAGTTGAGTAAGCATAAGCACATCTTCGACTACCGGAAAAAGAAAGGAGAACGTTGCGAATCAGTGAAAACATAATTTTTACGAACGATGACATCATGAATTACGTCATAGGGGCCCTGCAGTGAAAATTGCCCCGGACCCACCTCCCCTTTAATCCGGCCCTGGTGNCAGCTTTCAATTTTTNAACGTTTTTTTTTCAAACTTTTCGATATCGTGTTTCCGATTTTCACCGGCATTACCACTTTTCCACCTTCCGGTGTCTTTAGTCGGAATAGCGGGACAACGCCCGCGTCGCCAGCCAATAACCAGCGCCGATCCCAGTTTGGACTGCTGCGAACAATACTCGCGACAATCGAGCGTTTATGGAACTTGCGCAAACGTGCTGGAAAGCAACGCAGCAAGACCAAAAACGAAAGCAAACTTTAACATCGCATGAATTTTTGTTTGCTAGCAGCAGACTAGCGGTGTGCCTCCGCTGCTGTCCATGAATACCTTCTTATTTNCGCGGCCTCTGCAAATNCTTTTTTTAGAGTCTCGATTAGAATAGATGTCTCGTGAATTTTTGTGGCACATTTAACGTGTAGTAAAATTCAGTGAATTGTCGCCTTCCGGGGATTCTGTGGCAATCTGGAATAAAAGCATTATAATTGCAGTGTTGGTCTTAGATTTCAAAATTTTCTTTTTTTCTTTCAGGCAGATGCTTTTATATCATTTAAGCGCAAGACTCGGTCATGTTTAAAATGCCTGACCGGTGACAAACACCAATGATTATACTGCATATGGAAATGTCCGTCGTGATAAACTCAACAGCATTAGTTTAATCGCATGCGATTTGTCGTGCTGGGCTCTGTTGTGGATATATTGCCCAGGGCTGTTGATGTCAAAATCTTCGTTTCGAATTGCCGCCCGGCGCTGCTGTCTGATTACGTGTTATTCCAAACCGAGCAGTAGTATATGTCGGTAGGTTTTTCGTGCGCAGTGGTACCGCGCTTCTCTGTCTCATTGTAGAAAAGTAAGGTAATTCTGTTAACCAACTTTTCAAATCCAATATCGTAAAACCCATGTCGAGTCATTATTAACAGCCATGTCTTAAGATGACACTTGTTCTCGAGCTTTCACTTTAAACACTTTATCTTAGCCTACCATTTAAATTCTGTCGACGTTCCAAGTTATGCTTGGTTTGCACTATTTGTTCTGTGAGAGCAGTCGCACAGTAAGAGATCATAGCTTTACTGCAGCATTAAAATCTCGCCGACGATACAATCAAACGTTACGCATCCAGCTGTTATCCTACCCCGGAAACCTCGACGATTGTGGTCCGCTGCGACTTGCTCAGATGACACCGGCGATTTTCCAGCAAGCTGTTGCTCACCTTGTTTTCGTGCAGTGTTGATCTGCTGCCGTTAATGCGTCGCTTACCTTCATTTGAGACGTAGAAGTGTTGTACCATGTAATATTATACGATCGCGATGAATCAATAAATTTTTGCGTTGCATCTTTATTCAGTCACTTATGTTGTGCGTAGCGTTGACGTTCAGTTCTGAAAATGAGTGAAACGGAATTGCACATTTATTTCTAAATATCATCCTCCATTTGCTCGCATCTTAAGTTTCAAGAATTCGATAATTTTTATTGACGTACTAACTTTTTCATTTGATGTTTATTTTTATTGTTGCTTTGCGACATAATCAACTTGTTGCCTCTATTCTGATATTCGATTCAAGAGTTTAGATTTTTCGTGACAATACGCAATGACACATTCCGTTTCTTGTAGCTAAGTGGCATAATTCTGGTTTTAAGATGCGGCTTGTCATTGGTTGGCTTTGCCGTCAAAACCATAAATAGTTTTTGCGGATATCCAAAAATAGCAACTCTTAGTGGAAGGCATTGAAAAAATATTTTCGGTAGCAAGCTTTGGTAGTACGTATTATGTCGATGCTAAAAAATGCAAACTGCATTATGAATACGCTAGAGGCGTACCAAAACAAGTTCTAAACGAATTGCAATTGAAAGGCAATTTATCGCGTTTTGTAGGTGTGTAGTGACATGCATTGTGAAATTGATTGAAACTAGGTTCCTGTTAATCCAATTAAAATTAAGAAATTACAATAGTAAGATCAATTAGTGCTTTGTCAAAAGATCAATTATATCGTCGATAACAATGTTTTATCTAGGTTTGTTTTCTGCAGTGGAATCTGCGTTGCATTTGCTTGTTGATCTAGTAAAGTAGTTAATCATTGATTTTACGTCATTCTGCCCCTTTTCAAAGATAAGATTGCTCACGTGTTTATTCTGAATCCTGAACATCCAGCAATTGTGCGTTGTCTCCCTTAGGCTATCTTTATTCGATCGCCAGTGCTGTAATGTTCGTTACTGAAAAGTCTTCGTTCTCTTCGCAGGAAGTTTCCCACAAGTTAAAAGAGCAATTTCGCGGCATTCCTGACGAGTTCAGCACTAGTCCGCTGTCATCACAAGCACGGGTTAGTGTGTTTCCGATCGCCTATAAAACACGAATTCTTTTATCTTCGTGCGTTCTCTCATGATTTTACGATGCTTTGCTTTCACTCTGAGCTATCTTGGGTGCTTCCAAAGCTTTTTTCCATAAGACATTCGTCTAAACGTTCGAGCGTCGAAACGTTTTACGTGTCTTTGTGGCAGCAACCCAGACTTCTCCCAATGGCCATTTCGCTACTTTGAGCACGCAGCTTGGTACAAGTTGCGTTGTGATCTCTTTCCTTTTTGCGTTTTTTGAAAAGTGTCGTGTGTGAACCACCTTGCACAAGATGAACTTACGCGGTAAATCGGTCCCGCACTAAAGCACTAAGTTTGTCATTGGGTTACGAGTCGAAAGCTTGTGCAGATGACTGCTTTGATGCTTTCGTGTGCCTTGCTTCCACCGCCAGGCTTGTCAAAAGCTGGGTAGCGTACGTGGCTGATGAGACAAATGATGGATTGTGGTATCTGGTTGTCTTCCCTTGGAGATGTTCACGCGGCAAGTAGTGCAGCGCAGTAGTCAAATCAGAACTGCCCTCGCTGCGTTCCCGTTCGTTACTTTGAATACCCGCTCGTCAGTTTCTATTTATTGTGTTTCTATTTCAATTTCTATTTATCGTGTGCTCGTCAGTATATCCCACTCGTCAGTTTCTATTTATTGTGATTTTGCCAAACGATGGTGATCTGTCACGGAAGTAATTGACTGGAGTGGGTTTGGTGTAGCTGTTCGTAGGCGCAACTACCCACCTTTAACTGCTGCTTGTTGATAGTTTAGTGGGAATTTAGACGACCCAAGTTCTTCTCTTCAGGAAATTAAGTTTAACATTTTGCTGCTGTGGTTTGCGCTTTGCCGCCCTGCTGTAGGTTTTAATGATAGTCGCAAAGCCTGGTGTAGATGCAAGAGCGCGGTTCTAGTTGGACTCGGACTGTTCCGCTTCCGTTTGTTACCTCCTTTGTCTACGACACCACGGCTGGTAGATTTAACCCGAAGTGGAAGTCTCCATTGACATTCGCTAGCACAGAAATTTTCAACCTCGAGTCGACAGACTCAGTTAAGTGCGCATACAAATGTACTGTGGTTGAGCCTGGGCAGCAGTCCCAGCCCAGAAGTTCAAGCGACCGAGCACGATTCAAAACCAAGTCAAAGGATCAGGAATTGCAATTTTTCTCTTGCTTGATTCTGACTTTTGCGACCCGAGTCAGCAGAGTTTTTTGCAGACAGAAGGTCAGGTCTACCTACGAAAAGTTGGTAAATTCAGCAGTAGAAAATCGACGCCCTCGCACTAGCTCCCAATTTTCCGTCATTTAAGTACGCGTGAAAGGACTTATTTCTTAGTAGAAGCGCGACCTTTGCGCCGACATTGTTTACGATTACATGCGTAAACACAACAAAAGGCAGATGTTCACGCATTCAGACGTGCTTTCATTCAAAGCTGCGATTCACTGACACGATTCTTGGCGAACGATTTCTGTAGTGGAATTAATTCTGGTGCATGTATGTTCGTCAGCACTGCCCTTAAGAAAACGTGGCGATTTTTGTTGCATCGTGCTCAAGTGGCAGTTACAGTTTCTTTGGCACGGAGCGTGCCACCGATCTGCGGCATTTTTTGCATTGAAATACACGCAATGTCGACGTTGCGCACGTCGTGAAGCCAACACGTGAACGTTGGGCTTAAATTCTCCCCGCTCGTATGTTCCGTGGTTTTTGTTTTCGCTTAGACGTGTTTCGATAATTTGTCCCATTATCGTATTAAAAATCGCCGTAACAGCGTTCCCCGGTCTATATTTTCACCGGTCAAAATGACCGAATTGACTTAAGTTTTTTCAGCCGATTTGAAAAAATTTTCGGTCTGTTACCGAAAAAAAAACCTAGCCCGCAAGTCTTTTTCTTGATCGCAGGACCTGGTCCCGGCGGACACGCAGAGCGAGTTCGCATCCAGCAAAGAGCAAATTCGACAGTTGACGTCGCACATCTCGAAGCTGCGCGACATGGCCACGCGCATCGCCGAGCGCTCGAAAGGCAACGCTATGGACATGCAAGGATTCGGCGCTGAACTGATGTGAGTCCGTTAAACGATGTATTCATTTCAGAGACTAAGAGCACAAAAGCTTTACTCAGGTGTTCGATTGCGGTGTTGTTTAAGTTGTGCCTCATAGAATAGTTGTAAAAACAAATGGCACGACGTGTATCTTGTTAAAAACAAATGGCACGACGTGTATCTTGTTGCAAAATTAGTTGGAAAGCGAGCGCCAGCTGCGCTGGTAGTACAAGTGGCCAGTATGCTTTTATTTTCAAGCATTAGGTCACTCTGTCTTGCTGCACCGCAACATTATTTTGCGCTGATGACAATGCGGAGTGACGTCAGCGTTAAATGCAGCAATAGGCTTCTGTTGAAGCTTTTCGCGCGGCTCCATTCTAGTTTCGCGTACCACTGTTTGCATACCACAACAAAAGCGCTTAGACACCCACTGAAAAAACAAACAGGTTTCCTTGCGTGAACGCCAATGCTTAGTAATAACTGTTTATTGTGAGGTAGTTAAAGTGTATTTATGCAGCAGTTGATGATATTTTAGAATATCAAATTGTATGGTTTGGTTGAAAGCATTTCATAGATACTCGAATGTCTATTTTTTCTGAGATTGTGGGGTCTTTGAAGAATTCACTGTCTTGGCTCTAGGCTTGTACCAGGATTTTGACAACTGTACTGACTGCTTCTCTGACAACTGTACAGTTGTCCTACGGGCATATTTGCCAAACCTGCAGAAGTGCTTATTGGAATGAAGCAGAATTCATTCATTTTATGTCAATTAGCTACAGACCACAATGCAAGATCACTTTTGTTATTCATGTTGGCAGGATTTAACTTAATTATGCTTGCAGATCATGTACATGCGAATCACACAAAATGAACACATATTTGGCATAGCATTTACAAGTGTGTGTGTAGCGTGGACAGTATGCTGTAGCCCAGGGGTCTCCAAACTACAGCCTGTGGGCCAAATCGGCCCTGCGAAGCCATTCCATCAGGCCCGCGAAGCTATTTTTCAATAATGAAAAAATAATATATTCATGAAAAACTTGTTGATTTGGTAGAATGTAACATATCCCGAAAAAATTACATACGTAAGATGTCTGGTCCTCGAACTGTTGTGTAATAGTTTATCAAGGCCTTGGACAAAAAAGTTTAGAGACTTGTGCTGTAGCCAATTAAATGGACAAGAACAATGTGAGCGAACAGCCATGGCCTAAACGGAACTGCACTGCTGTTTGACCTAGTGTCTGTTATTGATACTAAATTCACAGCTTGTGTAAAAACTTTTGCCTATAAAAGTGTGGTCCAACTACTTGTGACTGTTATAAAAAAAACATGGCCAACTCGCAGGCCACTTCTCATAACATGATGTTTGAAACAACAGATTTACATATCAAAACCCATGACGTAATGATAGCAGTGGGAGGCTATTGTCCAGTGTTTCGTCTGCCATCCGATTTATGTTAGATTTGACTTGCTTCGTGGTAGAAAATGTACTCTCATTGTATGTGCTTCTAGATGTCAAGTGCATGTTTAATACAAAATCTTTCCGTTCGGGAAACCTATCTTTGCTGATTAATTTCTAGAAGCTTCCTACAGTCTAGTCTAACGCCGTTAAGATTTTACATTAGTATGTTAATATTGTACATTGTGATGTTTTGCTTGTTCTTATTAAAGTTGCCTGTTGTAACATACACACAACAATCAATACTTAGAAAGCTTGCAGGCTTTAAAAATTCTGTCCACAGGCCTACAGTTGGACCACAGTGTCCTACAAGCTTGGCTATGCAAATCAGTTCATGTACTGTGTTTACCCACAAGTACTGATTTAGCCCTTAGCTTATTAGTCAGTCCTGATAAAGGGACCCATGTTTTAATAGTGATGAACAGCATGAAATGATCTTACTTGTGATGTATAAAAACAAGTTTCAAACTAGTGCTGAAAATCATTTTGAAGCAGTTTGACACCTACAAAATTTTGGCAGGCTGCACAATGAAAGTCACTGCGTAAAATGCATCGCATGCCTGTGATGTAAGCATGAGAGCAGTCAAGGTGCAACAGCTATTACATACCACGCAGACTAATTTGTAAAACATGCTGGCAAGCTCTGTGTGCAGCTAGCTTCATGTTACAACCTGGGATCAACTTTCCCTCTCAGATCCCATTGCAGTAAAGGTTGAGCAGGATGTGTGTTTGCTGCAATGCTGTGCACTTTTAATACCTTCCTTTGCATAGTTCAACAGTGCCCAGAAATTGTTCTTTTATAGCTTTATGTTTTTATTATTCACTTTTTTACAAGTTAACTATGCATTAAAATCATGATTTTTTGTTGTTTGAGTTTTGTGAGCCATACATTAGGTTGGGTCAGAACAAAGGATTTTTGAAATTGAAAATTCTACACTATACCTGTAGTTAACCTTCGGACACTGATTCAACATGGGGTTAAACACTTCTGTGCAATCTGTTTTTATATTTCTTTAAAAAGTCACCTATATAATATGTACACTTACAGGTAATATCCACAAAATGTGAAATATTTTTGCTGAATGTATGGTCCACTGATATATTGCTTTTTCAATTGCATATGTCAAGTTTAGTTTTAACATGGTGAATAAACAGTTCTAACATCTGACTCAATTGTCAAGCAACTGCAGCTATTGTCAATGTTGTCAAGCAACTGCAGCTATTGTCAATGTTGCAGTTGTCAAGCAACTGCAGCTAATGTCAATGTTGTTTTGTAAGATGTGGGATTATTGTTGAATGATTCAAACATGCCAAGTCGAAAGAAAGTGACTTGGGCAAAGGTGCAGATGAGTATGAAAACATGACAGGCAGTAAGATGAAAGTTCAGGTCATTTCAGTTTATGAGTTAAGAAAATTTTGTTCTGAAGTACTGAGCTTTGTTTTTGTGCTTATGCAAATTCAGGATTTCAGACACCTTGATTTAGCTTTACTTGTTACTATTTTACCACCAACACAATGGAGCAAATGCATTTTTTACTTTATTGAAAATCAGTTAACTCTTAGCACCTCAGTCATAATAGCCACTGCTGATATATTCTTCTGCACGTCCAGCACCAGTTTGATGTGATACCAAATGCCCTTTGGAACTTGCTTTCATATGCCTTGTACTATACACCAGATGGAATGTCCCAGAAATTCCAAAATAGATGAAATGATCTGCATGAAATGAGTGTATACATCATTTTTTTTGCTACAAATTGATAAGATTAGCACACTGAGTTATTTTGCCCCTGTTTTGTGAAACCTAATTCAAGAATGTTTACCACATGCATTTAAAGCAAGATATTTACTGCAGACAAAGCAGAATGTTTCATATTTATTCAAAAACCTGTGTATTGAGACGTTGCAAATGATGAGAGAGTTATACTTAGGAGGTATAAGTGGGGAAACAAGACAGTATCAGGTCAACTGATGTTGATAAATAGGCTGCTACATGCTAGTAATGCCACTGATGTGTTTTGAGTAGTCCTGTCCATTACCGATTACATTCCATCTCAGAACTCTGTATAACTCAGTGACAATTGCAAATGATGGCAAATGCAATTGCTCATATTTTGTTTTCAGTTTGATAGGTTTGTGTCTAGGCACATAGCCAGTTTGATGTTCCACAAAAATATGTGGATTGACTGGAGGCTGTTTTTTTGCTGAAACATTTCAGTCATTTTTTGCTGAGGCAAATTGGTCACTGAAACATTTCGGTCATTTTCATAATTGTAGTAACATTCACCATAACAGTGTTCATTAGCCTATGTTTTCAGACATTCTGACTGAAATGACACATTTTTTCAGTCATTTCAAACATTTTGGTCTATGACTGAAAAATGACCAGAAAAAGCCCAGACTGGAGGCATTAGTTTTTTGTGTTCACTCTGAGTGAGTGTGTGGTTTTCAGAAAAGAGATTCAGTAATTCATTGTACGCTATCTGATAAAATAACGTGCTGTGCATTTTCATCTAATCTTGCAGTATTGGCTTGCATGTTCAGAGACTGTTATTTGATGTCATAGAAAAAATTTGAGAAAAGATGTTGACGTACCCTCCCAACAATTCAACTATATTTTTGAAACAAGTTTACAAGTTTTACTTTCTTATTGTACACAATACTTTTTACTGTAGACACATCATTTTTTTCTTTGGCTAAATAGAAAAATGCTTATTCCAGCTTGTTTGCATGGAGCTGTGTTGTTCATAGCCAAAGTAAAAATTTGACCAGGAAAAAAAGTTGGTAAAATGTTCATGAAATTATTGAGAGAAATACAAGTTGCTATTTCAAAAGTAGAAAAACAAATTGCAGCTTACCTGGAATGTGTGTAATTATGCCTCCAAACTTTGGTCCTACCACTACATTCCATGGTCCTCGAAACTTGTCATCCAACTCAAGTTTTATGTATTCAGCTTTCTCCTTGTTTGTCTGAACATAATTTTGCAGTATATGAAAATCGCTTTCAAACAGAAAATTGATTTTTAATGTGCAAACAAGTCAGCAAAGTAGTTGCTTGTATGTTGGCGTAGGTGTAGAGCAGGTCTGTTCAACATAAGCCCAAACAAGCTTTTCTCATTTGCAGAAAATGTTGCAAAAGCCCAGCTTTGGATAATTAATTGTTGTTCCAGGTTTTTTTCCAAACGATAATGAAATGAAATGAAATGAAATAGACTTTTGTGGCCCACAGCAAATTTATGTTGATCAATTTGGCACTAGGAGCTTGCTGAGTTGTGCAGGCCTGGTGTAGAGCATTAACCTTGCTTGCTAATAAACTATCAGTTCATTAGAACAAACAAAAGTTTGAAACATATCTGATTGTAATGTATTTATTGTATAATCTCTCAACTTCTGTGAGTTCTGTTAAATGCTTGCCTTACAAATTCTTGCTGCTGTCGATGCCATCTTTATGATTTCCTTCTCAAGATCTGGAGCCATAGCTTTTTTCTGAATGTCCAGTCGCTTTCCCTGAAGCACATGTATATCTCTGATTCTTACACAGCTGGATTGTGATGAATCAAGGTTTTTAGGAATCACGCCCAAGTCAACTGGCTCAACCTCAGTCTCATTACTTTTCCTGAAGCAACTTAATGCAATTGTAGCATTTAAAGTTTGACTACAAAGACACTCCATGATAAAAAGCTGTAGTTACATCTGTTGGTTGAATCACAATCATCAAAGCCTGTTTTTCAGCTGGGATGCTTTTTCCATAAGCCATGAATTTTTACATCGCTGCCAGTGAGTTTTAAGCCAAGGATTGCTAATGCTGATTGGTGTTTGGTCTGATTGATGGGTACTGGCATTAAGATGACTATATTTTTTCAGCAAAAGTGTTACTGATTGGCTGAAACATTTAAACAACTAGGTGCGGTTTTGTTGAATTCTCCACAACAAGCCTGAACTATGTTAAATCCATATACATCTGTTTTGCAAAATGTGCTTGAATCGCTTAAATTGTGTGCTGCTTTCTACAAACTGTTACTGGCTGAAAATGCAAGAAGTTTCGTTTTCTGTGGACTTGAAATTATTAATATATGTACTACAACTTAAGACCGTTCCAATGACCAAGTTACAAACAGTATTGATCAACAAATTTTTAAGTCATTAAGAAACAAAATTGTTTGCACTCCAGATTTGGGGTTAACACTTATTTGTTCATTAATGTTCTATCTGCTACGTGTAGGTTTTGATTTAGTTAAAAAAAATGCTTGATACAGGCAGCATGAGTTATGGCATTGTCAGTTTCTTATTGAAAATTTTAGTAGCAATAGGAGACTTGCATTGAGGTTACATTTTTTCTCTGTTCCAGCCCTTAGAATTTTAAATGTTAAAGCTATTGGGTATGGCCATGAAAATGCAAAATTTTGTTTCACCTCTTGCAGATACTTTTTTGGAATATCGAATTGTGTGATTTGAAACATAAGTTTTGTGTGTCTCTTGGAGAGCAACAAAAGACAAAGTTGATTCAGATTTGTGTGATATTCACTTCTCAATGTGAGCTAGGGCAGGGTCGACAACCTGTGGCTCCATAGCTCCTCCAAAGTGTTTGACAAAACTTCATAGCTCTTCTAAACTCCATAGCTCCTCTGAAGTGTTTGGGTTTGACAAAACTTGGAATTTAAATTTGCATTTGATTATTATTAGAATTAAGTTGATTACAATTTAACCAATGCCCATATGAAGTTGATTGAACAATAAAACAAATAAAACAGTATCAACATTTTGTGGCTCCTCACCGGTCATATCTGCTGGAAGATGAGGCAGAATGGCTTGTATGTTTGAGAAAGTTTGCCAGCCCCTGATATCTGCAGGGGCAGTGATGTGGCTAAATAATGACAATTAGCAGATCATCGTAGTTGTGATCTATTCATTGTGAGTGGGACTGCTATTTTCTTGTCTGTTACTATGTAGTNCTTATTTTTTAAAACAATTTTGAAAACCTGAGTTTTTCCTAGTGAGGTTGGACGTTTCATCAGGTTTGCTAGATTGTAAGCATGCAACAGTCTACCATGTTTTAAGGAGATGTGATCAAATGTATACTGATCAAAAGTTAAGAATCATCAAACATATAGAAATTTCAAGTTGATTTCAAAACCATGGAAAGCATTACGTCTAGAGAAGAACTACAACAGATCTTACATCAATTAGACACCTGTGCGTTTTTCAAGGAAAAGCTTATTTAAGCATAGCAACATCAAGATTAACAGCGCATGGTACATTGTAATGTTGACAACTCAGCATCTTGAAAAATAAACCACTGCAGAGACTCACCTTTCCAGCTTCATTCCCCATTTGATAACTGTCACCTGGATTGAAGCTGCCACTATGCAAAATTGTGACTCAACAGCCACAGTGATGTTACATAAGTGGTTGCAATTGATGAGCTACCGAGTGTGTTTTGATAAAACCACTTTAACGAATAAAACTTCTGCTCTCTAGTGATTTTATCTGTAATTCATGACACACATGTTTAACAGAAAACAAACTGTTGAAATAAACTCAAATCAGGTCATTTTCTATTTATCAAGACAGTACTTCATGCAGTTAAAAGAGTTTTCCACAGCACTTTTATCTATTCCTTCCCCATATTCACAAACTTCAAGTGATACGCACCACACACATGTTGGAATTTGCACATGCAAAAGTTAAGTCTGTGGCTACTATGTTATGTTTGAAACAGCATTTAATTTCTTGCAACTGCTAATCTTATTTTTTTGAGCCAGAAGCCTATGTCTCTGGCATCCTAAACAATTTGGGAAACTGGTTTCACTGTAGCTGCTTCATTATACTTTATGCAACATCTACAACTTTATTGTAAGATTTTGCAGCATTTTTCCTGAAAACTTTGTGGATTTTAACCGGAGCCAGCCAATGTGTGTTAAATTGTGAAACTTGTTGGTACGTAGTGTCAAAGGATCTTACAATTCATTGCACTATTCAAAAGTTTTTATCCGGGAAACGCAACTCAGTTTACTCACATCAAAATTTTACTATGCTAGTCTGAAGTGGGAAAACCACATAACGTTTTTGCTGTCTTCAATCATTGAGGGGCTGGTGGGATGGAGCGTGTACCGCCGAAGATAGTGCACGATGGGTTCGAATCCTGCGAAGGTCATACCCAATACTTGAAAATCGGTACTTGCGGTTTGTCCAGCCTCGTTTGCCCTGTCACCAGTGCAGCATTCGCTGCCGGCGGCGGCGCCCGCTGACCAGTCGTGTTAGTACGAAGCGAATACAACGAAACTTTATTTTTCTGTTCTAAACTGTTTTTGTAATCAATCTTTCAATGAATATGTGAGGATTTAGATGTACTCTATAAAAACTAACTTGACGGTGATACAAACCATTGCTTATTGTCAATGTGTGCTGCTTTTTCATGATTACAGTGCAAACGCGTTGACATTATTTTATTTGCTACGAGTGTCAGAAGGACTGACTGTGTATGTCCATTTTGAAGTTTGTTTGTAAACAGAACTCAGTGAATCACTGAGAACAAGTAGGCTAGAATGGGAGAATAAGCATTTTTTCGTGAGATAGAAGCAATTTTTGATTTGCTGTTATAATCAAATCAAAGTAGTTTGCTGGTAATCAATATTGAGTTAAATCAGGCATTGCATTTTAAACAAACAAAACATCCTAAGAAATAGCATGCAATGTCGTCTGCTAAAAATTTCAGAGTCAATAGTAAAATCCTTTACGAATAAAGTAGGGTATGCTCGTGGTTTCTGTCTATGGCGACAGCAAAATTGAAGGCCTTCATTTCCCAAATGGGAAGCACATAGCTGAAATCGTTTGGCCTGGCGGGCATTCCTTCGTTAAGGTTCGCTGGAGCAACACGCCATCCCTGTTCCCCTCAAAGCGATCATTCTATGTCGTAGAGGTTCTGCCACATTACCCAGGTGTATTTATTGATCTGAGTTTTATATAAGAAAAGTCGCTATGTGGGTTCACTTTTGTTTCATTCATTTTGTAGCGTGTCAGACTTCATGTCGGCAAGCCATGCCTAGTCCAATGCTGTTATTCCTTAAGCAAAGAAAGCTTGCAAGTGTTCGGATTATGTTGGGGGTTATTTATTTTTTACTTTACTTTAAAAATTACATCACGAGAAAAACGTCTGTATCTTCTCTGAAATTGGAATATTGTAGTATTTCCTCCCAAAAGCTTATTAGGTTTTAATTTCAAGGGATGTCCCATTTTTCTATTTTCGTTTATTTAGAAATACTCCTAAACAAGCATTCATCCAAAGCACAGTCATGTTATGCTCTTCCAGTATATTTTATATATGATTTTTCCAGTTAGGGTCACTGGGTCTCACCACCTCCTAAGAACTTAAAGCACGCACCTTTATGTACATTGCCTTGGCGTCACACCGAAACTCGTATCTGACGCTTGGCTTTCTTCCGGCCCGTACAAGCATTGCGTAAAATCGGTGCCAAGCCCAAGACTGACTTCACAGTGAGGTCTTGCTTTCGAGAAAATACGGTTAATAATCTGTTGTCTACGCGCTAAGGCTATTTTGCTTAAGCTTCATACATCAAATGCACTGAAAACTGAAAAGGTCTACACATTGGGCGAAGTGGGCGCTGTTGAAAAGGTCAGTTGTCACAATTTTTCATAGCTGTGAAAAGAGCAGGTGGATATTAGACGATGTATTTGTAAACTTTGTTGACACGCTAGTCTATTTTTGTGAAATCAGCTAGAATGCTAAACCAGCCTCGATATCTTATCAGGCCTGCATTGCATACACGGCAATTGCCTACTTAATCAATTTCCGTATCGTTTATAACGCAGTTGCAACTTTATCCGGCAATTTTTTTCTCAGATTGATTGGTAGAAAAACCATATGCGTTTCTGCTGTCTTAAACTTTTAGGACGAAAAAGCCGGCCTGACAAAATAATGTCTAAACCTGGAATATCTCATTTAGACTCGCTCGTATACCTTCTTACATTGTGCGGCTACATCTTTGCTGAGTTTGCTTTTTTCAGTAGCCTTTCCCTCCCTTGACTTGAGTCAGAAACAGTGTTTGCTTCAGCCTTTTGCTTCAGCCTATCTTCCGCTTGTATTTTGCTTTCCCTTATCATCTGTGGCAAAGTATTTGCATTAGTAATTTGTCACAGTTACAATAATGCATGATGGTGATGTCACAGTGAGATTTCCTAGCGAACAATTATTCAGTGCAGCTCTATAGGTTCGAAATCTCATTCTTACGCCCTTGTGCCCTGCTTTAATTGTTGGTCAGTGCACACTGTGATAACACTACGAAAAAGTGCGAAAGCTTGCCCAAGGTACCGCAAGAAATATGGCGATTGTGCTCTGTGCTTGCAACAAAAAAGTTACCTTTTGTTGACTTTATTAGTGTAAGAAACTCGGTTAGTTGTGTTTCAGCAGAAGCTGGTTTTCACCATCTGCTGCGATTACACCAAGTGCTCCTTAATTTGATTTTTGAGCCAATTAGCGCTATATATTGTTTTTCGCTGCAAGAACCTCGACCAACTGCTTGTGTCCACACAGGCTCATCACATTCGTATTAAGGCCTTACTACAAATTTATAATGCTGCTCAAAGCAAAGTGGCAAAAATCTTGTCCCTACGCTCAAAACCAGAAAGACGTTAGGATTTCCGTAACGGGGTTGCTTCACGGAACGGTGGTTTTGTGACGGAACATATTTGTTGCTGTACAATTTAGTCTGCAGTGCGACATTGGTTTAGTGCTGTTGAAACAGTCTCGCTACGTACTATAGAAAGCCAATGACCAACTGTGACAAGCAGTCGAGCGCCGTACCCACGATCAAAAGGTCTATGGCCCGAAACGTCGTGTGACATTGCTGTAGCGGTTAGCGCTAGTATGATAAATAAGACCGACGAACAGACATGACATGTTCGCCTTAGACATTTTTTGTTTCCATTTATTGATGTTGTGAATCAGCCAGAACCACGGTTAATGCAAAAATTAACTGCTTTCAAATTACATCCTTCATTATATAACGTGACAGATATGTTATCAGGACTTTCTTTGCACATCTTTTGTTACTGCAGGAAAAGTTTATGACTGACGTAATTTTGTTTTTTTAGCGCTCTCGGAAATGACAGTGCTGTTGCGTCGCGATGGGCTACAGGCGGCAACAGTGTGCTCAGTGCACTGAAGCAGTCCTTTCGAAGTCTGAACGTTGAATTTTCATCGATTTCTGAAAAGCACTCACTTCAGGTGACGTTGCTGTACTGTTCGTACGAAAAAAGGAAAGCGTTTTAGTGAACACAATAATAAAGCGGCTGTCGAACGTGAAGTCCAGCTGCTCTATTCCCATGCCATTTCTTCAGCGTGTTCTTTTTTCTCCCTGCCACACGTCTCGCTCGCACACCCCGGCGGAAATTTAACTTGTTCGCAAGCAGGTCAGAGCGTTAGCAGGTGATTTCTCTCGCTGGTCCAGCTGGGGTTGTGCACTTTCGCAGCTGCGCAAGGCTGCAAAACGCAACTGTATTGTGAAAAGTGTGGGCACAAATTTTTTTTGCGACTGGTTCCGAAACATACCAAGCTGACTAGCCCCGATTCTACGATTGAATCGAAAAGTAGCAACATCATCCGGATCTCCAGCTACGCATCAAGGCTGGCACAACGCGCTGTATCTGCTTGTGGTTTTATTTTGAATTGATTTGTGGCTCTCTTCATTGTTTGAGTTTCTTGCCTTGCGCCCCCCTCCATGTGGCAAGAAAAGTTCTTAAGTAGATCCTGTCGAAAGTCTCTGTTTATAAAAATATGATGATGAGTGCCCCGGACCCTTCCGCGGCTGGCTGATCACACTTTGTTGTTACAGTTTTTTTAAGGAAAATGTTAGGTACCCGGTGTGGACCTGCAAGGACCCGATTTCTCTGATTCTAGGGGCCCGATGATAATTTTCGCTGATTCTAGGGACCCGAATCGGGTCCCTAAAACACCTTGAGAAAAACCCTGGTTGTAGTGCAGTGTGGGAAATGTGTCGAAATCTCATTGAAATTTCAGGGCATTCGTGAAGAAGAGGGCGTCGTTTATCAACTCAACGTCCTGTACGACCTTCTGCTCGCCTATCATGTGAGTTGCCGCTTCTTATGCTGTTGGAATAAAACCTTTTAAAGAATCTCGAGCTTGAAAGCGGTTGTGCTGAGGTCGAAGATTACTCCGCGCTTGGTGGCCTGCTTTTGCAGGTTTCATCACGTTTGTGTTTCAGCGGAGAAAAGAAAATGATATTCGCTCTTGTTTCGAGTCCCCCTTTTCTAAAGCAGAGTTTTTGTCAAAGCATGGCAAACTGGATGTCAGGTCGATGTCCGCAGCTGTTTGATCAAACTAGTTGAGTGCTTCTATTCAACAATCCTGTTACGTGTAATAACACGATGGCGCCTGGTAAAAAATCAACACCGCAAGTGACTCTTTATCGTTGCCAATACTGTTTATTGACTTCGCGTCCTGTGCAGAATATCGTAGGGCTCAGTCACTGTGTTGATGGCATGAACAAGATTTCATAATTTTTACGTAAATGACGTCTCGTTCGTGGGGGCGAACAGATTAGAAAGAATATTGGTTCATTCAAACAATCGTCTCCAATTTTGCCGAAAACTTTTAGTGATTTTTAAAAACTTTGGTGAGCCATTGCTTGAATGTTACGAGAACGCCCGAATCTTATAGTTTTCAACCAACAGATTCAACTTGCGGAATGCACACGTACTAGGCAGCTTAAATGCGAAAACCTATGGTTCAGCTCCTTTTGTCTGTATTTGTTTAGTCATAGCTATAGAACCGGCCAAAGCAAGCAAAGCCTTTTTATGACGTGGAAAGCAAAAGGTTGGTAGATTTTACCGCTGGCATGTTCACTTTAAAGATCTTTTTGTGCGTTTTTGCGACCGAAGCTTGATAAATGTCTCGACTTTTAGCGTCGTGTACACTATTCATGTCAAGAATGGCGTCCTTGCTTCGAGTTCTATAAATAAATACCATTGAAAAATTTCTTCCAGCAGGGTGTGGTAATCTAATTCATCGTGCAGCGTTTGCCCGTTGCAAGGCAGGGGTGGACAATTAATTTGGCTCGGGTGCCACTTTGAGGGCCGTGCCTTCTAATTTGATCGTAAGATAAATAAACACAGAAAAGGTTTTTGTTATAGCCTAGGGTCTCCCAACTTTTTTGTCAGAGGGCCACATAAGTTCTCGCACAACAGTTCGAGGACCGGACGTCTATACGTAATGTGATTGTTTCAGGATATGTTACATTCTACCAAATCGATAAATTTTTCGTAAGTGTATTATTTTTTCATTACTGACGAAATGTCTTTGCGGCCAGATGATACAGCTTCGCGGGCTGTAGTTTGGTGACGGCTCTTACTGCTTGATTGTTCTTGTGCAAATACACTTTATCTAGCGCAAGCAATTCAATGAGACAAATGTAACCTTACACGCTTTTCAAAAAAATTTCAGATTTAAAGATTTTTTCTGAATGCTTCCTCGCGCCACTGCAAACGCTTTTGTGACGGGCCGCTTGTTGCCCAGCCCTGCCGTAAGGGGTCATTCAGACCTGTGCTTTCCGCTGCCTTTAGAAAAGCCCTTGCCTGACCATACGTGTGTGGACTGTTGTTTGTGCATGTAGGATCTTTGCGAACGCCACGAGAAAGGTGTGCTGAAAGAACATCATTCTGCCTTGAAGAAATACGGCGCTATGAAAAACAAGAGAATGGCCGCTACGGTGACAAATATGGAGCAGGTGCGTTAAACCTGGTTATGTTTCTGAGCGTTGCGACGTGTTGCTGATACTTTGCTTTGAACATCTCATTTTGAACGCGGGCAAAATTGAGAAAGATGCTGGGGAATAAATAACACCGAAGTGTTTTGCAGTAACCGATAGCTCACCAGGCTGTATAGGGAAGTTTTTATAGTTGGCGTTTCTTGTGTATGTTGTGCAGTTAATCATGAACTTGAACTTTGGCCAGGTATTTTCCAATCTTTTTATCTATTTTTCGGAATTTTTCCAAATGCATATTTACACAACGTTTGGCGTCCAGTAGCTCTTTTAGTGAAATGTTAGACGTCGGTCGATTGCCCCAAGTTTTCAATGTTCTGCGTCGCATATCTTAGCCGCAACGCAGTTTACAGTATAGCCGCTCAACAAATCCGCAGATGCGGGTATCTTTCCGAACAGTTTGGTTGCATGCCGCTGAGGCGGTTGGAGAGTTTGCAAAGATACGTTAGCAGCGTCAAAAGCAAATCGAAAAACTTGGCAATTTTTTCCACGGGTAACGTTAAGCTTATTGAAAAAGCAATGCAAGGAGCCGCAGCATGTTGGATCAATAGAGTGGTTTTCGTATTTCCTTGGCGATTGTTTGACAGAATTTGTCCTTAAAACAATCTCCGTGGTAAAGGGGAAGGGTACTTGCTAGCAGAACTTCGAAGACTTGCTGATGATCGCGTTTGGTTGAAATTCGTGCAGCCATCTTTACCACCGATGTGAAACCCACTCCATCGTTCCTAAATTATGAACCTTCCTGATCCACTTCAACCGCACGCATTTGCCAAACACAAGCCCAGCAGCCAAAATGCAACAAACTTGGCTCGCTGATTCGAACAAAGAAAACGCTGCAGTCTCTACGACTTCCGTTGTTGCATTGTTGCTGCTGCTTCTTTCGGCGCGCTGCGAACACAGCATTCGGCGATTGTGTTTTTGTTCAAAACGCTACTTTTTCGACCGATTGCTTTGTTGCTTCAGGTGTTAACGGGCACTGTCTTGGAAAGTATTATCATGAATTTTCGATTCACGTCATGATTTTCCGTAGTGGCTGTGACTAACTTGAATAAAGTTACAAAAATAAAACTGTTGAATAAATTCACTCGTCGCAATTGCACTAATGGATATTTTGCCCTGTGAAACTTGGCGTGTTCTTGTTTTGTGGTTGTAGGGACCAAATAGTTGATATTTCCTTATTTTTTAAACCGTGATAATCCGTGGTCTTGTGTTGCGACAAATGTGTGTTTTTATTATCAGGGCACTGTGGACAAGATCGAGTCGCGGATTATTGCGGTGAGTGATATCAGATTGTGACATGACAATGACATTGTGTAGTTTCCCACAAAACAGTGCGTTGCTTTCTAGCAGTGGCGGATCCAGGGGGGGAGTTTGGGGCAAATGTTCCCCCAAACCTCGTGGCGCTCCCTTGAATGGCGCCCCTTTGCCAAAAATGCGCCCCTTTTTAGTGCCCATGCAAGTAGAATAGATTGAAAAATACTCTAAAATAAACTATGTTTTTCGCTTAGTTAAACCTCAGGATTTACGTGCCGGACTTTACTCAACCTCTTATCGAATAGGGTGAACAATGCTATTGTTTCGTAATAGTTCCACTGTTTCGTTATTTCTTTGCCGTGTGAGAACTGCCCAGCCTTCACGGCTTCACAAACGCAGTCGCGTTCGCTCAACACAGTTCTCGACTTGCTGCTGTGCTGTATGAAAATGGTCTGTTTTTTACAAGTTTATTTCTTTAATGCCTGATGACCGCCCTGAAGGGAAAAGAAAGGCAGCAGTAAAAATAGGAATGCAATGTGGAAAACTTGCTACTAACTCAAGATTTTACAAGCCTCCAAAATGAAAACGAAAAAACAGTTTCCGGGCTATTGCCAGTGCAGTTCGTGAGTCCGCAATTTGTCATTATCGTAGTTTTGCAACATGAAGGTGATTGGATGAGTTTCTTGACGCAACTAATCTCCAGATTGTTAGGGGCGTAACGAGGTTAGATGGCGCCCGAGGCAAGAAGCAAGTTTGGCGCGCCCATTTTCGAACCTGAGGCCTTCCGGAAACAAATGTACTGTATTCAAGAATGTACGTGTGACATTGTTGGGACTTTTTGGCGCCCTCGCAATCATTCGGCGCCGCCGCAGTATTTCAGCGCCACCAGAGTGAGTTGGCGCCCAGGTAATTGCGCCCCCTTTGCCCCCTCGTTACGCCCCTGCTGACTGAACCTAATGCAGCGTGTTAAAAGCTACTGACGTATACGTTAGCAAACAACTTGCCGCTAAGTGACAACAATGCATCGAACGTGCTCGATTAGCTCAAAGAATTATGACCCACATAACTATGCAATTGTGGAGCTCCTCACTTTATATACATGGGCAATGCAGAGTAATAATGAATTACTGTTAGGGATGTGTCGAGGTTAGATGGCGCCCGGGGTAAGAAGCAAGTTTGGCGCACCCATGTTCGAACCTGAGGTCTTTCGGAAGCAAATGTACTGCACTGAAGTACTTGTGACGTTGTTGGGACTTTTTGGCGCCTTCATGGTGATTCGGCGCCCGGGGAATTGTGCCTCTTCACCCCCGTCGTTACGACCGTGATTACCGCACTCAGCGACACGCCTCAACAAATCATGGCACACAGCCCTGATCAGAGGCATACAGGATTTAGGGGAGAAAACTTTTCAATTCGCCCGAATTTTTGCGCCACTTTGAGGAAAACGAATAGGAGAGTTTTGCAGGGCGATGGTTCTGCTTGAGAAACTTGCCCAAACATATCGGGAAGTTTTTCCTGAATTTTTTTTATCTTGTCCGAACCTCCCCCCACTTCGTACGCCTACAGCTTTAGCGCAGAAACTTTGGCAAAAGACTAGCTATCTAGAGCTTAGTGGATTGAATAATTGGTTTTACGTGGTCATAAAAATTTTTGCTGAACACTTGGATATTTGCAGTCCAAAATTGGTGGAATGACGGAGCCTTTTGCCCCCACCTGGCTACGCGTCAGGCAAAAGTTACTGATGGCTGTGTGGTTTTGAACCTTTTGTTGCAATTGCAAACCCGTAGACAACTCACGCTGACCATGAAAAGACAAATTTGGCATGGTTAG